>Ga0247725_1000082_pt1 | contig 126696 bp, 121 predicted proteins | sample OKSTACKMCFT3sol_FD_183021 | JGI IMG/M metagenome (GOLD analysis project Ga0247725, IMG submission 183021) | Subsurface sediment microbial communities from gas well in Oklahoma, United States - OK STACK MC-FT3-sol | ecosystem: Environmental > Terrestrial > Deep subsurface > Rock core/Sediment...
TGTAACTTGCCCGAATAGCGGTATCATACTATGCCTTAAGCAAAGTAAAAACCGCCGCAGTCAGGCGACAGTAAAGGCACAAGGCCACAGTGACCAAAAAAAAGCACCTCAATCAACGCCAGCATCAACGCATAGCCGCCAATCAGGATCGTCGTTTAGCCAGGGCTCAGAACAAAACCAACAAAAAAGAGCTGGATTCTGACTTATTGGCTGAAGCCGAACATGGCTTAGTGATCAGTCGCTTTGGTCAACATGCCGATATTGAAGATAGCTCAGGCCAGATTTTCCGTTGCAATATTCGCCGTACCATCAACTCTTTAGTCACAGGGGATAAAGTTGTATTCTGCCGCACCAAAGTGCCGGGCGGTGGTCCTGAAGGCGTAGTAGAAGCTGTAGCTGAGCGTGAGTCCGTTTTACTGCGCCCCGACTTTTATGATGGTTTAAAACCTGTAGCGGCCAATATAGATCTGATGATTATTGTCTCAGCGGTTTTACCTGCATTTTCACTGAACATTGTCGACCGCTATTTGATAGCGGCTGAAGCCATGCATATCAAACCATTGTTATTACTCAATAAAATTGATTTACTAACAGATGAACAGCGTGCAGAAGTTGATCAGCAGCTGGCTATTTATCAGAAGATTGGTTACGAATTTTTATTGCTTAGCGCCAAAACCGGCGAAGGCACAGCTCAGCTGGATACTTATCTAAAGCAAGGTGTCAGTATTTTTGTTGGTCAGTCCGGTGTAGGTAAGTCATCCCTGGTCAATAATCTGTTGCCTGATATTTCAGCAGAGACTCGCGAAGTGTCGGAAAACTCAGGTTTAGGCCAGCACACCACCACCACAGCACGCTTGTATCACTTACCGGACGGCGGCGATTTAATAGATTCGCCTGGTATCAGGGAATTTGCCTTATGGCACTTAGATCCTGAGCAAATAGCTTTAGGTTACCCTGAATTTAAAGACTGGCTGGGCCGCTGCAAATTCCGTGATTGTAAACACTTAAACGATCCGGGCTGCGCTTTACAGCATGCAGTCAGCATTGGTGAAATCCATCCGGAGCGCTTTGCCAACTACCATAAAATTCTGCTCAGCATGGCGCAGGATAAACCGAATTATTTTCAACCCTGAGGTTTAAATCCACTATGGATCAAGTCAAAATCGCATTGCAATACGCTTTGCCAAAGCATTTATTGTCTCGTCTTGTTGGCTATCTGGCGGCAGCACGTTTAGGTTTTATCAGTCATGCGCTGATTAACCTTTTTATCAAAGCCTATAAAATTAATATGGCTGAAGCCAAACTTGAAAAAGCGTCCGACTACGCCAGCTTTAATGAATTTTTCACCCGGCCTTTGAAAGACGGCTTACGCCCTATCACTACGGATGCTGATGTGGTCTGCCAACCAGTAGACGGCGCAATTAGCCAGCTGGGTGATATTGTCGATGGTCAGCTGATACAGGCGAAGAACCACAACTACTCTTTGCAGGCTTTATTAGGTGGTGAGGCTGCCACAGCCGCCCCCTACGCTGGCGGTAAGTTCGCGACCATTTATCTGGCACCTAAAGATTATCATCGAATCCATATGCCTATCACAGGCACCTTACGTGAAATGATTTACGTGCCAGGCGACCTGTTTTCAGTAAACCCGTTAACGGCCGAAAACGTGCCTGACTTGTTCGCCCGCAATGAGCGTGTAGTCACCATTTTCGACACTGAACTAGGTCCTATGGCTTTGGTGTTAGTAGGTGCAACTATAGTGGCCAGCATAGAAACTGTATGGGCTGGTACCGTGACGCCTCCAACAGGTAAAGATGTATTCCGCTGGACTTACCCAACCTCAGGGCCTCAAGCTGTGACTTTGGAAAAAGGTGCGGAGATGGGTCGCTTTAAATTGGGATCGACTGTGATCCTGGCGTTCCAGGCCGGTCAGATTGAATTTACTGACAAGCAATATCCAACGGCAGTGACCCGTATGGGCGAGCCTTTTGCCGAGATAGTGTCTAAAGATTGAATGAAGAAAGCAGAGCTAAGCTCTGCTTTTTTTTGAGCTGAATTCTTGCTTCACGCAAGGGAGAACACAATGCAGATTATTGCCCATCGCGGAGCCAGTGGTTCTTATCCGGAAAATACCTTATTGGCGATAAAGCAGGCCTTATTGGCCAAAGCTGATGGTATTGAAATTGATGTGTTTTGTGTTGAAAACCAGTTAGTGGTAATCCACGACGAAGAGGTCAGCCGCACCACTAATGGCAAAGGTCTGTTGCAGGATTTTACTCTGCAGCAACTGCAACAACTGGACGCAGGTTTAGGCCAGCAGGTACCTACCTTATGGCAAGTGCTGCAATTGGTGAACAACCAGACCTTATTGAACATTGAACTCAAAGGGGCAAACACCGCAGAACCTTTAGTAGAACTGCTTAGAAAAGCTGAAACAGAACTAGGTACAGAGCCAGACAAACTGCTGATCTCCTCCTTCAATCACCATCTGCTGAAACAGATTGGAATACTCAGACCAGATCTAAAACTGGGAGCTTTAACAGCTTCGCTGCCACTGGATTATGCCGCTTTTGCAGCAGAGCTTAAGGCCTGGTCAGTGAATTGTGATAAAGGCTTTATTAACGAAGCCATGGTGCAGGATGCGCATCAACGCGGCTTAAAAGTACTGGTTTACACAGTGAATGATGCAACCACAGCCAAAAAATTGCAGCTGTTAGGCGTTGACGGGATTTTTTGCAACTATCCGCTGGAAGCCAGAAGCTGGTAGCAAGGAATAGCAGATCAATGTTTGTGGCTATCGCAGCTATGGCATTTATTGCAAAGGCGAATGTTGAGTATATGTGCCAAGACGACGAAAAAGGCACCAATAATCAGAATATAGTGCTCATAGTCATGGCCAAAAATGTCTTTCTGCCAATAAATAAAACCACCTAAAAACAGCGAATAAAAAGGGTAAATCTTTTTATGGTAGCGGTGGAAACCCGCAAATAGGGTAATAAAACCCAATACCATAGTGATCAATAAAATAACGCGTTCAAAGGCATGGTTATGCCAGGCGCTTAAGCCCAAAAGTGGCAGTACAGGCAATAACACAGGCAGCATAATGCAATGGATAGCACACAAAGACGTGATAGCTATACCTACTTTATCTAATGTATTACGAACCTGACTCAGCACGAATTGACACTCCGGTTTTGAAGGAGTGAGATAATATAACAAATCACTAAAAAAACAAACCAAGAGCCCAACTCTTTTATCTAACTTCAGAGAAAAGCCATGCAACAGAATCGGCTTCCAAGCTTGGCTGTGGCATAATGTTGCAAATTTTTTGGAGACAAAAGAATGGACCAATTACTGGAACAACTGGATCAGAACTTAAAGGATCTGTACCGCAAAGCTCTGGATGCAGACGCAATTCTGGACGATATTCAACAGCAAGGTCACGGCAAATACCAGACCATTTTTGTCAACGACAAAAGCTTTCAGGTCAGCAGCAACAGATTTATGCCTTATTTAAGTGAAGCTGCAGAACAAGTGGCTGCAATGCGCCAGACCCAACAGTTTAACACCGCAACCCTGCAGCGCGTTGTAAAGCAAATTCAGATGTTGCACAAAACGCTGGCTGAGTTTCGCCAACTCATCACCAAATAGCTTATTTTTTGAGCTGATTAGAAAAAAATATTCTAACGAAAAAAGGCCATTGCACTACTCTAACTCAGGAGAAGGAGTACGACATGGCCAGCTTAACGACTTCATTAGACAGCATAAAACTGCAAGCCCGACAATCTGCGTTGTCTGGTGATGCGACTCGTCCTAATCCAGGCGCAGCTTTGGCTCGTGAATTAGAAGCTGGAGTACAGCAAACTAAACAGCAACAGCAGCTATCCAGCCTGCCAGAACAGCAACAACCAAAAGAAGAATCACGCCAAGAGTCCGTGCGTGTTACCAGCACTATTGGAAAGGCAGCCTCCAGTGGCCAATTAAGCCGTGAGGAGGCTGTAGCAATTTACCGGGAGATAGCTAACCTGCTTTAACTGTACTTTTTTGATGCGCAAGCACAGCAGGTTGGATTTTGTCTTTAAACCAGCGTTCCAACATAACCCTCTCATGCTCGTTAGCTTCATTGGCTCTGGTGTTGCTGGTACGGGTCATAAAACCCATATCTTTCAGTTTTAACTCTTTTTCCTCTGCCACCACCACCTTGTTTTGGTCAAGCAAGGTGTAGCTAAAATTAATACGCGGAATAAAAATGTCTTTGATCACTCTGATTTGCTGACCAGTCTGAGTAATCATATGATTTACATCACCAGCCAAATCTATATCTGTAACCACCACATTCCAGCTGTAGCCTTCAGGCAACTTCCTCGCTAAATCAGCAAATATCTTATCAAAGCTGGCCATAGTACGTTTTTCAAAACTACCACGGGCTTCGCTTGCTGGTTTCATATCAGTAAACTTTTTATAGTCTTTGTATTCCACCTTTACTTCGCCTGCACTGGCTGTTGCAGCCAGCAACGCCGAAAGCAACATTACAGCCACTTTAGTAAAACGCATTACACACCTCCACTGGTATCCATGAAGCACCATATCGCCTTGTTTCCAAGCATAAAACAGCAGCGATGAATTCGTTATGAACAAGAACTTGTGCTAGTGACTTCACTATAGCCTAGTCAGTTCATTAAGTTGAAGTGATTAATTGTACCAATAGGTATTCAGATGTAATGCTGTACTGACATAAGCTGACATAAAAGCGGGTTGTGGTTGAACTGCTTGGCGAAGCAGGTTTTTCCCTGAGCTACCAACAAAAAGACCGCCATGCGGCGGTCTTTGTCTAACTAAAACGAGGTATTAACCTGCACGACCCGCGCGCTTACGATCGTTTTCAGTTAAGTGGCGCTTACGGATACGAATAGATGCTGGTGTTACTTCGACCAGTTCATCGTCATCGATAAACTCAAGAGCTTGTTCTAATGCATAACGGATTGGCGGAACCAGGTTGATGGCTTCGTCAGTACCAGAAGCACGTACGTTAGTTAACTGTTTGCCTTTTAAGCAGTTTACAGTTAAGTCATTGCTACGGCTGTGAATACCGATGACCTGACCTTCGTACACTTCTTCAGCATGGCTGATAAACATACGGCCACGTTCCTGCAGAGAGAAAATAGCATAACCAGCTGCTTTACCCGTAGCGTTAGAAATCAACACACCGTTCATACGCTGGCCAATAGTGCCGCCTTTGTATGGACCGTAGCAGTCGAAGCTGTGGTACATCAGACCAGTACCTGAAGTCAGAGTCATAAATTCAGTACGGAAACCAATTAAACCACGGCTTGGCATGTTGAAGTCCATACGAATACGGCCTTTACCATCTGGTTGCATATTGGTCAGGTCAGCTTTACGCTCACCCATTTTTTCCATGATAGAACCCTGGTGTTGTTCTTCTACGTCAATGGTTACGTTTTCCATTGGCTCAGTTTTCACACCATCTTCAACTCTCATTATTACTTCAGGACGTGATACAGCCAGTTCGAAACCTTCACGACGCATGTTTTCGATCAATACACCTAAGTGTAATTCGCCACGGCCTGATACTTTGAACTTGTCACCGTCTTCAGTTTCTTCAACACGTAAAGCCACGTTGTGTTTCAGTTCAGCATTTAAGCGATCTAAAATCTGACGTGAAGTAACAAATTTACCTTCTTTACCAGCGAACGGAGACGTATTGACCTGGAAGGTCATGGTCACTGTTGGTTCGTCTACTTGCAGAGCTGGCAGAGGATCCAGGTTGTTTGGAGCACAGATAGTATCAGAGATTTTCAGCTCGCCTAAACCTGTGAAAGCAACGATGTCACCAGCGTTAGCTTCTGTCGCTTCAATACGCTCCAGACCTAAGTAACCAAAAACCTGACCTACTTTAGCGTTACGTTTAGTGCCGTCGGCACCAATCACTGTCACTTGCTGGTTTGGTTTTAAAGTACCACGCTTGATACGACCAATACCGATAATGCCTAAGTAGCTTGAGTAATCCAGCTGAGACACCTGAAGTTGAGTATCACCGTCCAGTTCAACTTTTGGTGGAGCTACGTGCTCAACGATAGCAGCGAACAAATCGTTGATATCTGTTTTTGGCTCGTTGTAATCCAGAGTCGCCCAGCCATTGATGGCAGATGCGTAAACGATAGGGAAATCTAACTGTTCGTCAGTAGCGCCTAAGTTGTCAAACAGATCGAAGACCTGGTCAATAACCCAATCAGGACGTGCGCCCGGACGGTCAATTTTGTTAACAACCACTATAGGCTTTAAGCCGTGGGCAAAAGCTTTTTGAGTTACGAAACGTGTCTGAGGCATTGGGCCTTCAACAGCGTCAACTAATAACAATACAGAGTCAGCCATAGACAATACACGCTCAACTTCACCACCGAAATCGGCGTGACCTGGAGTGTCCAGGATGTTAATGTGATAACCGTTCCAGCGTACTGAAGTATTTTTTGCCAAAATGGTTATACCGCGCTCGGATTCCTGAGCATTGGAGTCCATAACACGTTCCTGCATCTTAGCTCGGGCATCAAAAGTGCCTGACTGTTGCAGCAACTTGTCTACCAAAGTTGTTTTACCATGGTCAACGTGCGCGATAATGGCGACATTACGCAGTTTTTCGATAGCTGAAGCGGTTCCGCTCATTTATATTTCCTCTGTGGCACTAGCTGACCATAAACTTGACTACTAGGCATTGACTAAAAGTTGTTCGAATTCAAGGGCGCGTATTCTACTCTGTTTTTACGCAGAAAGAAAAATTAACTGTGATCTGAAGCGGCTTATTTTTAGCAGTCTATATCCAGACTCTCTATTTTAGTGTTTTTCAGTGACAGCAGGATGAAACTTGCTATTTTAAGTGGTGTTTAATTGCAAAAGCACCAGCTTGGGGCTTTTGCATCACAATGAGGCAACATTGCACCAATTTAATGCAAAAGCCTGCATCATTAGGAGGCAACTCCATTAAAAATCTATATAGATCAACGCTATAAATCTTTGGCACAAGAATGGCATTAGAAAGCACAAAGCTTTGGCCTGAGCCAGCATTATAAAAACAGGCGCTTTTTTGCGTCCGTCAACAGCACAAACCGGAGGAATGCATGTCTGCATCTACAGTACTGAGTTTTATCAAAGAGAACGACGTAAGATTCGTTGATTTACGCTTTACAGATACCAAAGGTAAAGAACAACACGTGACTATTCCAGTCAGCCAAATCAACGAAGATTTCTTCGAAGACGGCAAAATGTTTGACGGCTCTTCAATCGCCGGCTGGAAAGGTATCAACGACTCAGACATGATCCTGATGCCTCAGGCGAACACCATGTTGCTGGATCCATTTTCAGAAGAAACCACAGTCAACATTACTTGTGACGTGATCGAGCCAAGCACTATGCAAGGTTACGAGCGTTGCCCACGCTCTATCGCTAAACGTGCTGAAGAGTACCTGAAGTCTACTGGTATTGCTGACACCGTATTGTTTGGACCTGAGCCAGAATGGTTCATGTTTGATGACGTGCGTTTCAAAAACACTATGTCTACAGCTTTCTTCGCTATCGACTCAGCTGAAGCGGCATGGAACTCAGACAAAGTATACGAAGGCGGTAACAAAGCTCACCGTCCTGGTATCAAAGGCGGTTACTTCCCGGTACCACCAGTAGATCAACACCACGATATCCGTAGCGCTATGTGTGTAGTACTGGAAGAAATGGGTCAGGTTGTTGAAGCTCACCACCATGAAGTAGCTACTGCTGGTCAGAACGAAATCGCTACTCGTTTCAATACATTAACTAAGAAAGCTGACGAAATTCAGGTGTTAAAATACGTTGTTCACAACGTAGCAAACCTGTACGGCAAAACTGTAACCTTTATGCCAAAACCTTTGGTGGGTGATAACGGTTCAGGTATGCACTGTCACCAGTCATTAGCAAAAGATGGTGTAAACCTGTTTGCTGGTGATAAATATGCTGGTTTGTCAGAAACTGCCCTGTACTATATCGGCGGTATCATCAAACATGCGAAAGCAATCAATGCCTTCACTAACCCTTCTACCAACTCATACAAGCGTTTAGTGCCACACTTCGAAGCTCCTGTAATGCTGGCTTACTCAGCCCGTAACCGTTCAGCTTCTATCCGCATCCCTCTGGTACCAAGTGCTAAAGCACGTCGTATCGAAGTGCGTTTCCCGGATCCGGCAGCTAACCCGTACTTAGCTTTCGTAGCTCAGTTAATGGCTGGTTTAGATGGTATTCAGAACAAGATCCACCCAGGCGATGCCATGGATAAAGACTTGTATGACCTGCCACCAGAAGAAGAAGCACTGATCCCTCAGGTCTGTGGTTCTTTAGACGAAGCTCTGGATGCACTGGATGCAAACCGCGCTATCTTCACTAAAGGCGGCGTCATGTCTGACGCTATGATCGATGCCTACATCGAACTGAAACGTGCAGAAGCTAAACGTGTTTCTATCGCAGTTCACCCACTGGAATACGAACTGTACTACAGCGTTTAATCAAGACTTAAATCGCTGTAAGCTATCTCAAAACCCGCGCCTGTCGCGGGTTTTTCTTTGGCTTGTATTTGAGATCCCATGCAGTACGCATTAGAGTTAGTGCAGCAGCACTGTGGATCCGGAACCAGATGAAAAAGCTGAGTATCTTGCTTCTTTTTGTATGCTGTGGCGCTATTGCCCAGCAAGTCTACGTCAGCGTCGATAAAAATGGCGTACCACTCTATTCGGACAAGCTGGTTGCCGGAGCGCAAAAGCTGGAACTCAAGGTATCACCACACAGTCAGTCCCAGCCGCAGGCTAGCTCTGATTATGCATTGAATAGGCTCACCGAGGCGGATGCCAGCACCTATCAGCTCGAGATACTCAAACCGGACATGGAAGGCACAGTGATCTCGAATCAGGGCGAAGTATTAGTACAAAGCCAAGTCAGTCCAGAGCTTGCTACTCATCACAAACTACGCTTAGTGCTGGATAACAATCAACAAAGCCCTTTGCAGCACAGCAGCAATTTTCGGCTGCTTGGGCTCGAACGTGGAGCCCATCAGCTGCAGCTACAAGCCCTTGATCAAAACGGCAAGCTAATTGCAGAAAGTCCTGTCACAACCTTTTATTTACGTAAAACTACAATAGCTTCACCAAAATAGTGCGTTTTGACGGTAACACGTCTGATTTTACAGTACACTGTAGAATGAAAGCACCATTTTGGTGCAATAGGTGAGCGCAGTGACCCAACAACAAAAGACGATGGATTTTTCCACCACCGACTTTACCGACCAGCTCAGCACCGCCATATTGGTGTTGGATAGCCAGTTGCAAGTGCAGTATTTTAATACCGCCAGCTCGGCCATGTTTGGTGTGGGCGAAAAACGTCTGGCGCAGCAGTATTTTTTCACCTTGTTTCAATACACAGATTTAACCTCCAGTTTCTTTTTAACTGCCTTACAAAACAGGCAAGGTTTTGGCATTAGTGATGTTCAGGCCGTATTACTGGATGGACGCCATATTTTGCTGGATGTCACAGTCAATCTGATTGAACAACCCCATTTAGCTTTGATGCTGGAACTACGCCAGGTCGATCAGCAGCGAAAAATCAGTCTGGAAAGTTTGCAGCAGCACCAGCATTTGGCGGCTCGTGAATTGATCCGGGGTTTAGCTCACGAAATTAAAAACCCACTAGGTGGTTTACGCGGCGCAGCACAATTATTGGAAGAGTCGCTGAATGAGGACCAGAAAGAATACACTCAGCTGATCATCGCTCAGGCCGACAGATTGCGGAATTTAGTCGATCGGTTATTAGGCCCTTATAAAGCGCCAAATAAAAAACCATCGAATGTGCACCAGGTGTTGGAGAGAGTCAGTCAGTTAGCGCAAATGGACAACCCTACTCAGGTGCAATTTCAGCGGGATTATGACCCCAGCATACCGGATTTTTCTTTTGACCCTGAATTAATAGAACAGGCCTTGCTGAACATTGTGGGTAATGCGCAGCAAGTCCTGACTGAAGGCGGTCAAATCACCTTACAAACGCGGATTTTAAACCAACATACTATCCATGGCCGCCGCCACCGTCTGGTCGCAGCTGTCAAAGTGATAGATAACGGTCCTGGTATTCCACCTGAAATCAAAGACACCTTATTTTTTCCTATGGTCACAGGCAAACCTGGAGGTACAGGTTTAGGTTTGTCTATCGCTCAAACCCTGATCCACCAGCATGGTGGCTGGATTGACTGCGAAAGTTGGCCAGGGCAAACCGCTTTTACTTTGTATTTACCGCTCAATAACTCTGGAGAAGATCAATGCAGCAAGTAGTCTGGATTATTGATGATGACAATTCGATCCGCTGGGTGTTGGAAAAGGCGTTAGCACGAGCTGATATTGCCTGCGAAAGTTATGCTTCGGCTGATTTAATGTTGCAACGTTTGCAGTATGAGCAGCCCACTGTGGTGGTCTCTGATATCAGGATGCCTGGTACAGATGGTATGGCATTACTGACAAAGTTACAGGAGTTATCACCGGAATTACCTGTGATCATAATGACAGCGCACTCCGATCTGGACAGTGCTGTGAATGCCTTTAAAAAAGGCGCTTTTGAATATTTGCCTAAGCCTTTTGACGTGAATGAAGCTGTGTCTCTTATTCAGCGCGCCTTAGCTCATAGCCAAGCCAAACAGCCAAAACAACAAGCTGTAGCTCAGACCGAAGTGCCGGAAATTATCGGCGAAGCTCCTGCTATGCAGGAAGTGTTTCGTGCTATAGGCCGTCTGTCACGCTCCAGTATCAGCGTACTGATCAATGGTCAGTCCGGCACAGGTAAAGAGTTGGTGGCTCATGCACTGCATAAACACAGTCCACGATCAGAGCAGCCATTTATCGCATTAAACATGGCGGCTATTCCGAAGGATTTAATAGAATCTGAGCTCTTTGGTCACGAAAAAGGCGCCTTTACCGGCGCAGCCAACTTGCGCAAAGGCCGTTTTGAACAAGCAGACGGCGGCACTTTGTTTCTGGATGAAATTGGTGATATGCCATTGGACGTACAAACCCGCTTATTACGGGTGTTAGCCGATGGTCAGTTTTATCGGGTCGGTGGTCATCAGGGCATCAGCGTGGACGTACGTATTATTGCCGCGACGCATCAGAATCTGGAGATCCTGGTCGCTGAAGGTAAATTCCGTGAGGATTTATTCCACCGCCTCAACGTGATCCGTATTCAAATTCCAGCGCTCAAAGATCGTAAGCAGGATATTCCCAAACTAGCCCAACACTTCCTGCAACAGGCTGCCCGCGAATTGAATGTGGAAGCAAAAAATCTGGCACCTGAAACCGAAAAGTTTTTAGCTCAGCTCGACTGGCCAGGCAATGTGCGTCAACTGGAAAACAGCTGCCGCTGGCTAACAGTGATGGCCAGTGGCAAGCAGGTGCTGTTATCAGATTTACCTCCAGAGCTGACCAGCGCACCTAAAGTCGTAGTCAGCTCCGCCGCTGGCGGCCAACAAAGCTGGCAGGAAGCGTTGGCAGCCTGGGTCAGCCAAAAACTCAATGCAGGTGAAGAAAATATTCTGGCAGAAGCCGGACCGGAGTTTGAAAAAATAGTGCTACAGCAGGCTCTGCATTACACCCATGGCCATAAACAGGATGCAGCTAAGCGTCTGGGTTGGGGGCGCAATACACTGACCCGTAAGTTAAAAGAATTAAATATGGAATAAAGCACTGTGACAGCAGAAGGGCCGTCTTAGAGACTGCCCTTCTGGTTCAGAGAAAAAACCAGTCAGAGCTGTATCAGCAGCCCTAACCGGCAGGAAATTAAAACGATTCCAGAGCTATTTCAATACTGGTGTAATACAGCACAGTTAAGCCTTCGTGTCCTGAATCAGTGCCCACAAACAACCAGGTTTGCCCTTTCGCGTCACTGTAGACAGGCACTCGTTCCAGCGTGGTCGTTTGTACTGTTTTCTCAGCAAATTTCTCGCCATAACAATCTGCGCCTGAGGTCGCAATATTGCCTATGATTTTGGCATGAGTGCCGGATTGTGCCTGATTGCCCTTGTCCAGGTTCAGATAGTACCCATCTTGTTTTGGCTCTTTATCACCGTAACCAAACTTTAAATAGACACCTTCACCAGGCGAGCCACCAATGCCCATACAACCTACACCGGCGTTGGTGACAAAACTAACACGGACCCGTGCATAGTACTTGGTGGACGGCTCCAAACCTGAGAATTGTCGTTTAAGAAACATAAACAGGTCGTCGCTACGATTCATGCCTGAGAGCAAAAAACCCGACTTTTGCGCATTTTGTGGCAGCTTTTTGATCCCGGATTCAAGCTCAAAAATCTCCGCATTATCTACCGGATAATCTGAAAACCCTACGGTCCAGCCTTGCGCCCCAGCGTTAAAATCATAGTTAAATGCCCGCCCTTCTTCAGGGTTCAGATCGACATTACAACCCACTAAACCGGCCACAGCCGCAGCCAAACTCAATACTAAAGCCACACGCTTCATTGCAGTTCTCCTTTTGTTGCTCTCAGTCTAAAAGCAACGGAAACAAAACCTGTGACCATTTGTAATGGTTAAGTTGATAAAAGTAACCGGATACAGCAAAGCGGAATGTCAGCTCCAGAGCGAGCTGACATCAGGGACTTTCAGGCTCAGATAGCAAAGGGCTGTTCTATAGCAATGGCTGGCTCAGTAAACCAGCGAGGTCCTGCAGCCGTCATGTAAAAGTGATCCTCAAGCCGGACACCAAACTCTCCTGGCACACAAATCATAGGCTCATTGCTAAAACACATGCCTGTAGCTAAGGGCGTTTGCTCGTTGCGCACCAGATAAGGTCCCTCATGAATATCCATACCTATGCCATGGCCTGTTCGGTGTGGCAGACCGGGCAAGGCATAATCTGGCCCTAAACCATAAGATTCGAGCACCTCACGGGCTGCAGCATCGACCAAACCACAAGCAACACCTGGTTGTGCCGCAGCAAAAGCTGCCGCCTGAGCTGCTTTTTCGATCGACCAAATCTGTCGCTGGCGCTCTGTTGGCTGGCCAAACACATAACTGCGAGTAATGTCAGACACATAACCCAATAAACGACAGCCTGTATCAATCAATACCATATCACCGCTTTCAAGATGTTTAGGGGTTTTCACGCCATGGGGATAAGCAGAATCGGGACCAAATAACACGATACAAAAGTAGGAGCCGCTGGCGCCCACTTTGCGATGGGCTTCATCGATAAAAGCTTCGACTTCAGCTGTGCTGATCCCTTGATACAAGATACTGGCAACGGCCTTATGAACCTCTAATGTCATATCCATAGCGCGTTGCATAATGGCAATCTCAGCTGCTGATTTCTGCGCTCGACAGCCCTGAGTAATCACTTTGCCGCTCACCACCTGTTGCAGAGGATTGGCCTGACGTAAACCTTCAAAGATAAAAAAGGCGCTACTGTCATCCAGTGCCAACACAGGTTCTGCTTTAGCACAGCGCTGTTTTAACGCGCCAAGCAACAAGTTGTAAGGATTTTCATGTTCATGCCATCCCAATACTTCAGCTTGTATGACCTGAAAGCCAGTCAGAGTCGGGATCTCAAACACCGGACTGATGTAAACCAGTTCCCCTTCAGCAGGCAGCAAAGCGCCAACTAACCGCTCACTGGCATACCAGACTGTACCGGTAAAGTAACTTAAGTTAGTGCCTGCATTCAGATACAAAGCATCAATTCCATGCTGTCGCATCAGTTGTTGTGCTTTGTCTATCCGAGCCTGATATTCAGCTGCACTGATAGCTTCTACACCAGCAGTCATTGGCTTTAAGCTATCCAGCGCTTGTTGTTTGGTTTTACCACCTATCTGACTCATCACTCACCCCGTTTTTCAGTTGATAGTCCCGAGTATGCAACTCTGACTGCATGAATTAAAATGATATAAATTCAACAAACCATGAATTGGATTCATCCATGTTACCACCACTCAAAGCCTTACAAGCCTTTGAAGCCACAGCACGACTGAAGAGTTTTAGCAAAGCAGCGGAGCAACTCTTTGTCACCCAGAGTGCCGTCAGTCATCAGGTGAAACAACTGGAAGATTTTATCGGCCAGCCTTTGTTGCTCAGGCAAAACAAAAGTGTCGAGCTGACCCAATCGGGCGATATGTTGTATTCGGTGGTGCGGGATTGTTTTGTTCGGTTAAATTCTGTGACCCAGCATTTACTGAACCAACCTCCGGTTCAGCTGAAAATTCTGGCGCAAACTTCTATTGCAGTCGAATGGCTGGCACCAAGACTGGAACAGTTTAAACAGCAACAGCCGCAACTGGATACATTGCTGGATATGGCCTCTATGGCCAATAATGCCGACCCTGAGCATTACGACATTATTCTGGGCACCTGGCCTGCTCCTGCTGGTTTTGTTAGCCGTCAGTTGCGGACAGAGTATTGGTATCCTGTCTGTGCGCCAGCTCAGTTTCAGCTGTTAGTTCACCATACCGCAGCCGAACTATTGCAATATCCGCTTTACAGCTCAGAAACAGGGGAAGACTGGCAGTTATGGTGCCAGCATCAGCAGCTGCGTAGCCCGGCCGCCTTGCAGCTTCGTTATGTCAATCTGGCCTTATTGGCGACCAAAGCCGTGAGTGGCGGCTTCGGTTTTGCCTTGTCCAATGATTTTATCGCCGGACCTGCCCTAGCCAGCGGTCAGCTGATTGCCTTACGTCAATTCAGCTATCAGCTGCCCTGGGGTCAGTATCAGGTGCACTACAAAGCAGATAGTATGCAAAGCACTGCCGTGGAGCTTTTTGTAAAGTGGCTGACCGCGGAATTAAAGCCAGCCGCGGTTTAGAATTCAGTGCGCTGAGCGTAAGCACGCCAAAACATCACGCCACAGACAAAAAATACAAAGGCCAGCACCAGCGGCAAGCTGTTCCATTTGTTCATCACTATGATGTTATCTTCAGGCCACAACAGCTTTTTATTGGTGGCAGAAGTCCGCACACCGTGGATTAAAAAATCGCCGACTTTGTTTTCAATAAAAAATATCAGCTGATTTTCTTTGTTTAAAAAACCGTATAACTGCTGAGTATTGTCGCAGTCCTGCCTGCCCTGCAGCGGTAACCACTCAGTCGACAAGCTGCTACGCAGATAAATAATACCTTTGCGATCGGCCCCGGCATCGCATTGCATCCCGCTTAATACAGCAGGCACCTGCAACAAATCAGAACCGTCACTTTGTACACTGTACTTTGGAAAAAACACAAAGACGGCTACAGCAGCAGCTGTTAATAAAAAACTGAACAGGCTGGTCCACTTGAGTCGCCTCGGACTCCAGTTCAGATAAGACAAGCTTTTTTTCATAGGTCCCCCAACACATCACAAGTCGCTAAGGTAGCAGCCTGCCTGATTTTAGGAAAGTGAAAAGCTGTGCCAGCACTTTATGCCCTTTCATCTAACGCGCACAAAAATCAGCTTCTTATGACTTAAATTTGTAATGAGTTTCAGAAGCCGCTCGCTTTGGTCGCTAATAGCATCCAACCCCTACCTACCCAAACGGCACCTGAACAAGGATACTCAATGTTAAAACATATCTCGGTCAAAACAGGAATTTTGCTGATACTTGCCATCTTTAGTGTTGCTTTGTCGAGCCTGAGCCTATTCAGCTGGTCAGGTGCGCGCAGCAGCGATCAAGGGATGCGGGATCTTTATGCGACGGCGGTTTTGCAAGTCAATCCGTTAAGTGACACCTACGGTATGATGATGCGCAGCCGCATAGCACTAGCTGCAGGTTTTGTGGAGCTTCAGGCTGGAGAAAAAGACAAAGCCGAAGTCAGTGCAACCCGTTCAAAAAAGTTTTTGTCAGAAGCGCACCCACGTTTTCAACAATTTGTTGATGCAGGTACAAAGGGAAAACAAAAAGAACAAGTACAAAAACTTCAGCAGCTTTTTATTCACTATGACGCTGCTGTGAACGAATCTATTCAGGCGTTAGCTGATGGCTCTACCGAGCATTATATTGCAGCTAATCTAAAAGCCAGGGATGCGAATGCCCTCTTTCAGGAGGCGATCCAGACCTTTATGCAAGGCGCTGAGCAGGCAAACAGCAGTTATATGGAAATGGCAGGCTCACGCTATCTGATGGCTAGTGGGCTAACGGTTTTTTTTATACTACTGACGCTGACATTAGTAGCAGGAGGCTGGTGGTTCATGCAAAAAGTCTTGCTACAACCGCTGCAACTGGCAGGACAACATTTTGAATGGATGGCCAGCGGTGACTTAACCCGGCAAATACGAGTCGATAATAACAATGAGCTCGGACGCCTGTTTGCAGGTTTAGAGCATCTGCAGCAGAGCCAAAAACAAACGATCAGTCAAATTAGCGGAACAGCCGATCAATTAGCTTCGGCTGCAGAAGAACTGAATGTAGTGACAGCTCAAAGTTCGTCGGGCATGGCGATGCAAAATGCCGAACTGCAACAAGCGGCTACGGCGGTTAATGAACTAACTGTGGCCATAGAGGATGTAGCGCAAAATGCCGTCTCTACGTCGGACGCCTCTATGGCTTCAAACAAACTGGCACTGCAAAGCCGCACTGAGATGCAACGCACCATAGACGAAACCCGCCTGATGGCAGAAGAAATGCAGCAATCGACCCAACTGGTTCAGCAATTGTCCACCCAAGCCAAAGATATTGGCCAGGTACTGGATGTGATCCGGGCTGTGGCCGAACAAACCAATTTACTGGCATTAAATGCAGCGATCGAAGCGGCCCGGGCTGGTGATGCCGGCCGGGGTTTTGCCGTAGTCGCTGATGAAGTCAGAGCTTTGGCTTACCGAACTCAAAATTCCACCCGCGAAATTGAGCAGATGATCATGCAAATTCAGCAAGGCACAGTTCAGGCGGTACAGGCCATGCACGCTAGCAGCCAAAGAGCTGATGTCACGCTGGCACTGAGCAGTAAAGCCGGTGAAGCTCTGGAGCAAATAGTTAACTCGATCAGCCATATCAACGACAGAAACCTGTTGATTGCCACAGCATCGGAGCAACAAGCTCATGTGGCCCGTGAAGTTGACCGCAGTCTGGTCACTATCCGGGATTTGTCTTTGCAAACTGAGGAGGGAGCAGAGCAAACCACTATGGCAAGCCGTGATTTGTCAGGCATGGCAGCTCAGTTGATTCAAATGGTGCAAAAATTCAAGCTGTAAACTCAGCCTGATGCAGTTAAGAGCAAAAAAGCAAAACGGCAGCCTGTACACAGACTGCCGTTTTTTCTGTTCTAATGTTATGACTTAGCTTCAGCTCTGGCTTGGGCTTTTTCTTGCCATTTTTGCTGACGCTCTGCCAGCTTAGCTTTTTGCTCAACTGTCAGTACTTTATTAATATCGAACTGTAATTTAGCCCGGGCGACTTCGTGATCCAGACGGTCTTTTTGCTTAGACTCTAATAAAGCCCGTACCGCAGCTTCATCGAAGCTCTCTGCCTGAATCAGAGCATTTAATTGCTCCATCTGCGGTTGCACTTCGTCGCGTTTTGGCAAAGTAGCGCGATGTTGCTCCATCAAGGTTTTAATCTGTTCTTTTTGCGCATCTGTTAAATCCAAGCCTTTCAAGGCTTTCAGATGAAATCCAGCTTCCGGGCCATGGCCTTCATGCCCACGCTCTGGACCTGCAAAACTGCTACCGCTGGTTACTGCTAATAAACCACTGAATACTAATGCAATCACTGTAGAATGTTTCATAATGTCTTTCCTCATTTGCCTGATCTGGCCTTTATTTCGACAGTGATAGCTTACGACACTGAATGCAAAGCAGCGCAAAGCCAACGTAAAGGTTGTGTAAAGGACTGCAACAAGATGGCACTGTCTTTTACACTGGCAAAAAAAAGCTCCGGAGCCGAGATGACTTCCATATTGATGATTGATGACGATGTGGCCCTGACCCAGCTGGTAGCGGAATACCTGCAATTGGATGGGTATCAGTTTAAGGCGGTACATCAGGGACCTGAAGGTCTGGAATTAGCTAAATCCAATGCCTTTCAGTTGGTGCTGTTGGATATAATGCTGCCAGGCATGGACGGCCTGACGTTATTAAAGCAACTGCGTCAGCACAGCTATTGTCCGGTGTTGATGCTAACAGCCAGAGGTGACGAAATAGACCGTGTTGTTGGACTGGAACTGGGAGCTGATGACTATCTGGCCAAACCTTTTAGTCCACGTGAACTGGTGGCGCGCATCAAGGCGATTTTGCGTCGGGTTGAGCTGATACAACAGCAACAACAACCTCAATTAACTCTAGTGCAGGTCAATAGCTTGCGGCTGGACAGCGCCAAAAGGCAGATTTTTGTGCAAGACAATGCGCTGGTTCTGACAGCAACCGAATATCAAATTCTGGAACTATTGATGCGCCACGCTGGTGATGTGGTTAGTAAAGATGATCTGAGCCAACTGGCCCTGGGTAAAAGACTGCAACTATATGATCGCAGCCTGGATATGCATATCAGCAATATTCGTAAAAAAATTGCCCAGTACGATGACAGCGAAAAAATCCAAACCTTAAGAGGCTTAGGTTATTTATTACTGGAAGGCGAGCATTGATGAACTGGGCAGGCTTTAATCCGGTCAACTATTTGGCAGGCCGCATTTTTTTGTGGTTTTGGCTGGTGTTATCAGTGGCAGTAGCAGGCGCTATTTTGCTTGCCAGAGGCTGGCCTGAACAAACGGAAATAAGGCGCTTACCTCACCCCATGGCTGAACAGTTCAGACATCTGAAAGAACATTTTCAGCCTTTTGCTAACTTATCTAGCTTGCAACAGGATTTGGAACGTAAATACAAAGGCCGTTGGCTAATGGTGGACGTGGATAATAACCAGCTGTTGAATCCAGACGCTTTACCCTCAAACTTTGATCCGAACTGGCTAACCGAACTGTCGCAGCTGAACAGACCAAGGTTGTTGGTGCATAAAAATACTCTTGTTGCCGGGCCTTTGCTGACATTAATTTCAAACAAAAACATTGCCTTGTTTCAATTAAAACAAAGACCTGAACAAGCGTGGTGGCAACTTCATGCTCTGCCGGAAGGTTCGTTACTCTCTTTACTTTTGGCCGTATCGGCCATCGCAAGTCTGATTCTGGCCTTGTCTATCACCCGCCCTTTGCGGGAATTAAGCAGCAGTCATTTAAAATTTGCTCAGGGTGAGCTCGACAACAGAGTCAAAGCGCTGGCGGCGCGCAAAGATGAGTTGGGTGATTTAGGCCGGGGTTTTAATACCATGGCAACTCAAATCGAAAGCCTTATTCACAATCAACAACGATTACTGCGCGATGTATCGCATGAGTTGCGCTCCCCGCTGACACGCTCCCAATTAGCTTTGGCATTGCAACAGCGTCAGGGTGACCATCCCCAATTGCAACGTATTGAAATGGAGCTAAAACTGCTGGATCAATTGCTCGATGAGTTACTCACCTTTAGCAGACTGGACGCAGGGCAATATCCACTGGAAAAACAGCAACTGGATTTAACTGAATTACTCAACGCTATTATTGAACTGAATCAATTGGAAGCTGATGCTAAACAGCAACAGGTGCAGCTCACTGCGCCCGAACAATGTTGGCTGGACGCCGACCAGCGACTGTTAGGACGGGCTATCGAAAATGTGCTGCGAAATGCGATTAAATACAGCCCGGCCTCCAGCCAAATTTTATGCACTTTAACTCAGCACGAACAGCAGCTTGAGTTACTGATCCAGGATCAGGGACCCGGGGTGCCTGCAGAGAGCTTGTCCCAGATCTTTGCGCCTTTTTATCGGGTATCGGCGGCACGGGAACATCAAAATGGTACAGGCTTAGGTTTAGCTATCGCAGCCTCAGCCATTAAGCAGCATCAGGGCAGTATCAGTGCGTCTTTACCTGCCACTGGTGGTTTGTTAGTCCGTATTTTATTACCTTTGACTCATTAAGGACCCTTGAGTGTCAGCATCATTCCACCCAGCTTTGACGGCGAGCTTTACTGAAGAGCAGCTGACTCAGGCACTGCCAATATTGCAGCAGTTCTGGCAACAAGGGCAGCACCAGTCTTTTTTAAGTTTTGACCAGACCAGGATTTGCTTTAGCAGCTTCCGACACCCTGCAGCCAGAGCTGAAATAATTCTATCCCCTGGCCGCATAGAAGCTGCTCAGAAGTATCAGGAATTCTGCTTTGACTTGTATCAGGCCGGTTTTACTGTTCACCTGATTGATCACAGAGGTCAGGGTTTATCGGACAGGAATAAGACAGACCGGCATTTAGGCGACGTGGCAGATTTTCAGCATTATGTGCAGGACTTTGCGCTTTGGCTAAAGCTATATCTGCTGCCACAACAACAAGCTCCGCTGCTTGGGTTGGCTCATTCTATGGGGAGCGCTATTTTGTGCCGCTACCTGCAGCAACATCATGATCATGGTTTCAGTGCCGCGGTTTACTGCTCCCCTATGTTTGGCATACAAACCAGGCCTGTGCCAACGGCAGTCGCCAAAACGCTGGTCGGCTTGCTTGCTAAACTGCACCTTATAGTGGGTAACACAGCACAGTACTTTCCGGGTCAGAAACCTTATCAGGACAAAGATTTTGCCAATAATCAGCTGACGCACAGTCTGGTGCGTTATCAGCAGTTTCGTCAGTTGTATCAGGCCCAACCTGAATTGCAATTAGGCGGAGTCTCAGTGCGCTGGTTACAACAATCACTGCTCGCCATTGACGCCTTACAGCAAGCCCCAGCCCTCTCCTTACCTCAGCTGATAGTTCAGGCCTCAGACGATCCGGTCGTCGATAACAGCATGCAGCTCCACTATTGGCAGAAACACCAGGGCCTGCCTTGTGAACTGGTAAAGATTCAGGGAGCTTTGCATGAAATTATTATTGAAAGCGATCCGCTGCGTAACCAATTATTCGGCGCACTCAATAGCTTTTTTGTTCAGCTTGGACTCTGAATCTTTTGCTTCAGTTCAGACTCGGAATAAGGCTCGGCATGAATAATAACTTCGGCCTGTTTATACAAAGCCGTCAGCTGTAGCTCAGCTTTGTCTACTATGGCATGAGCTGCAAGTAAGGATAAATCGTCTTGCAAGACCAGCCGCAGTTGAATAAAAACATAAGGCCCGGCCTGGCGGGTTTTTAACTGTTCCACTGCCAGTACTTCAGCTTGTGTCAGTAAAGTTTGCTCAATACGTTCCAGTTGTTCAGCCGGTAACTGTTCATCCAGCAAATGCTGCAATGCTTCTTTGGCAAGTTCAAAGGCACTGTAGAGTAAATAACCGCAAATCAGCACTGCGACCAGATTATCCACCCACAGCAAATTCTGACTGGCCAAAAACAGCGCAATAAGGACCAGCAGATTCATCAACAAATCACTGCGGTAATGCAGTAAATCAGCCTTCACAGCCAGTGAACCTGTGCGCTTTATAATCCAACGCTGCGCCAGTACTAAGGTCAGAGTTAATGCAGCACAAAGCACTGTGATCCACATACCAAAAGCCAGTTGCTGTATAGCTTCGGTTTGATTTAAACGACTGAAGGTTTGAGTCAGCAACAGCAAAGCAGCGCCGGTTAAAAAAGCCGCCTGCAATAAAGCCATCACAGCCTCAGCTTTGCCATGACCAAAACCATGGTTGTGATCGGCAGGACGCAAGGCATAACGCAGCACGGCAAAATTTAATACCGAGACCAGTAAATCCATAGACGCGTCAGTGAAAGAGGCCAGCACTGAACTGGAGTTGGTTGCCAGCACTGCACTGAATTTTAGCAACAGAATAGTCAAAGCTATGCTCAGCGTCAGATAGCCTGATCGTTTAACCCAAAGTTGATAATCGGTACTTTTGATAGTTTGCGTCAAAGTGCTCACCTCTGGCTGTTTTGTCTGCAGCATCCATAGGCATTGTACGCCAATTTTGTTACACTCACAGCGCTTAAAAATTTGGAAATCATCATGTTAGACATAGTGTTATATGAGCCAGAAATCCCGCCTAATACAGGCAATATTATCCGGCTTTGCGCCAATACAGGCTTTCGTTTGCATTTAATTGAACCCTTGGGTTTCGCCTGGGATGATAAGCGTATTAAAAGGGCAGGCCTGGACTATCATGAATTTGCTGACGTGAAACGTCATGCCAACTTCTCCAGCTTTTTGGCCGACGTAAAACCAACACGGGTTTTTGCCTGTACTACCAAAGGCAGCAATCACCACAGTGATGCAGTCTATCAGTTGGGTGATGCTTTAGTTTTTGGGCCGGAAAGCCGCGGTTTACCTGCCGATCTGCTGGCTACTTTACCAAAAGAGCAATGGCTGCGTATTCCTATGACGCCGGATAGCCGCTCAATGAATTTATCCAATGCTGTGTCAGTATTTGTCTATGAGTCCTGGCGTCAGTTGGGTTATGCCGGTGCAAGGCCCTGAGTTTGCCAAGCTTTAGAGCCTGACGCTATAGTGTGATCCAGCGTGCTGATGTATCAGTTATTTTAATGAAAGATAGTCCGGGGAATGAATTCAGATGCTGCTGCGTTGCCTTAAATTTTGCCTGGCGCTTTGGCTTGTTGGTTGTAGCACAGGTCTTCACGCTTATTTGCAGGTTCAACCCATGGTGCACTCGCGCCATTCGCAGCATCTGGCTATTGAGCTTTTCACTCAGGACAAATCTGGCCTGTTATGGTGGAGTACCAGTACTCAGTTACACCGTTTTGATGGCCATGAACATCAATCTTATTCCTTACCCGCTGAACTACAAACTCAGGCTCTGGTCCAGCTTCTGACCTTGGCTCAACATCAGTTGTGGTTAGCCAGCGCTGATCAGCTCTGGTTGTTTGAGCAGCAAAGCGGGCAATTCAGTAAGATCTGGCAAAGCAAAGAGCAGATTAAAGCGCTGTTTTTGTCTGGTCAGTCAGCTCCTTTGATTTTGACAGAGCAGGAACTCTGGCAATGGTCGGACAGCAAGGCCGAAGCGGATCTAGTGTGGCGCAACAATTCAACAACAGCCCCCTGGGTGCAGGGTGTCAGTGACGGCGTAGCCATATGGCTTTGGTCTAACGATGCCAGACTGGCACGTTATGATTTAACCAACCAAAACTGGCAGCATTATTCGCTAAATTTACCACAACAAACCGATTTGGCGCTTGGACCAGACCAGCAATTATGGTTGCTGGCACAACACCAAACACTTTATCGGTTCACTGAACAAAAGTTACACCCTATCACTACTCCAGAGGGGTTTTCTGCAACTGCATTGGAAGTGGACCCTTTAGGTCAGGTATGGCTGCTGTCTGCTGAGAAACTGTATCTGTTCCAACCTGAGTCAGGACTCTGGCACAACCAACAACTGGCACAACCTTGGATGCAACTTTTTGCGGACAGACACCAGAATATTTGGTTGTCAGATGCATCTGGAACCCTGGCTTTAGCTCAGTCTTCAACTTTGAATGTTCAGGCAAGCGGTGCTGCCATCTTATGGGACAACCAGGGGCAAAGCTGGCAGCAGGTGCAACAACAGTTAGTCTTGATGGACAAGCAACCAGCGCCAGAGACAGGCTTAGACTTCCCATTTGCCCTTGAACAGGTGAAAAAGTTTTGGTACCAACAGCACTACTTTGTTTGGGTTGGACAGCAGATCTGGCGTTTTGACGATACAACAGCAAAGTGGGTTTTGGCTGAAGCACAAGCTGTATTGGATCTAGCACTGGCCGAAGATAAATTCTGGTACCTGACCCACAAAGGCTTATGGCAATGGGAGCAAGACTCTGCAACTGCAGTGTTACTGAGCGACCAGGCCAGTTGGTCCCTGGTGCGTTATCAAGCCGGACTATTGTGGTTATCCGGCAGCAATAAGCTGTACTCCTATCAGCTGCAGCAAAGCCAACTGAATGCTTACAGCATCACGCCTTGTGCAACACCACCTTGTCTCGATCTGCGGCAAATTCAGGATCTGGTTGCTGCTCCGCAAGGTGTGTGGTTGCTGACACCGGATCAACTCTATCTTTATAAAACTGAACCCAACGCCACCAAACTCAGACTTGAATTACAACAGCAGTGGCAGGTGCCATGGCAACAACAGCATATGCTGATCCAGCCACAACAGGCTTGGCTTTGGTCAAAACAGCGACTCTATCAACTCGATTTAACTGACAACTCTTTGCGGCAATGGCAGCTGAATCAGGGCGAATATTTGCTGCCCTATCAGGCAAGAATTCTGCAAAACAGCCTGTTCATCAATAGCTCTATTGGTCACTATGAACTGCCATTACAGCAGCCAAAAGCCGCTATTACTGCCAATCCGATGCGGCTGGAACTGGTCGCCGAAAATGGGCAGTATCTAAAACAGCAAGATCATTTGCTGCAACTGGACAGTTGGGGGCCTGAAGTAGAATTCCGTTTAAGCCACTATCCGACAGCAGGCAAACAGTGGAACCACTTTCGTTATAGCCTGGATGGAGGGCCTGTAGTAACACTAAGTTATCCGCAGCGCCAGTTTAAGTTAAACCTGGACAATAGCGGCCAGTACCAGCTCAGTATAGAAGCCAGTCAGGATGGTTTGACCTGGCAAAAAGCTGATGACTATCAACTGCACTTCAACAGATATTGGTGGATCCAGCAAAGCTGGTTATGGCTGATGCTGTTTTTGTCCGTAATGATGCTGGCGTTATTGCTCTGGCGCTATCGTGTTCATCAGAACCGTTTGCATCAGCGACTGGAACAGCAGCTGATGATCAGTTCGTTATTCGACAACACTCAGGATGCGGTGTGGCTGGGAGATGAACAACTGCGGATAGAAAAAGTGAATCAGGCCTTTTGCCAGATCACTGGCTTTACAGCTAAGCAAATTGAAGGTCAAACTCTACAGCTTTACACAGCTCAGGGCCATCAGACTGAACTGCTGAAAACCATAGTGCAGCAGTTGCAGCAATTTAGTTTCTGGCGCGGTGAAGTCTGGAGTAAAAAAGCCAATGGCGATACCTTCGCTTTGTCATTAGCTATTACGCTGTTATCAGGCAAAGGGACACAGGAGCCCAAGCTTTATCTGGCGATTTTCTCAGATGTGACTAACCGCAAGCTAAACGAAAGAGAGCTGCGCAAACTAAGCACCAGAGATCCTTTAACTCAATTACCTAACCGTGCTCTGTTTTTGGAGCATTTGGACAGAGCATTTTTTAGCTGCAGCAGTCGCTTTCCTCACTTTGCCGTATTGCTGGTTGATCTGGACCGTTTTGCCAAAATTAACGATTCCCTGGGGCACGACAGCGGTAATCTGCTGCTAAAAATGATAGCGGAGCGGCTGCAAAAGCAACTGCCAGCCGGTTATATACTGGCCAAGCTAGGCATAGACGAGTTTGCGATTTTGGTGCCGTCTCATTTCAGTCTGGAACAGTTTGACCTGCTACTCAATAGACTGAGCTTGCAACTGCTACTGCAGATTCGTCAGCCTTTGCAAATGAACGATCTGGAAATCACTCTGACTGCCAGTATTGGTATCGCTATTTATCCTGAGGACGGCCGCTCTTCAGACATTTTATTACGCAGTGCCGATACAGCCTTGCACCATGCAAAGCAAATGGGGCGGAACAACGCGCAATTTTTTAACGACAAAATGTTGCAACGTACCCCTGAGTATCTGGCTTTGGAAAGCGATTTATGGCGCGGCATAGCTCAGGGTGAGTTCAAAGTTGTTTATCAACCCAAATACAATGTCAGCAGCAACACCATAGTAGGCTACGAAGCTTTATGTCGCTGGCATAACCCAGTCAGGGGTCTGGTGTCACCTGTGATGTTTATCCCTATTGCCGAAGAAAATGGCGTTATTATCCAGTTGGACCGCCTGGTCTTCAGCCAAGTTTGTGCTCAAATTCAGCAGTGGCAACAGCAAGGCAGAATGCGTGGACGAGTGGCTGTTAACCTGTCAGTGCAACAGCTTCAACAACCTGATCTGATTGAGTTCTTACAACAAGAACTACTGCATTATCAATTAGATGCCACTTTGCTTGAATTGGAAATAACAGAAACAGCCATGATGCGCGATGCAGAGCATTGCCTGGATATGATGCATCAGCTCAAAGCCATGGGCTTTACGCTGGCTCTGGACGACTTCGGGACCGGGTATTCATCCTTGGGTTATCTAAAACGTTTCCCTATCGATACCTTAAAAATCGACCGGGCTTTTATTAAGGATATGGATACATCAGAGCAAGACAGAAACATCACGTCGACCATAATACGTTTAGCAGGCTATTTAAAAATTGCTGTGGTTGCTGAGGGTGTTGAGACTGAAATGCAGGCCTATTTACTGCATGTAATGGGCTGTGAGGTAGTTCAAGGCTACTTATTCAGTCCGCCGGTGCAAGCTGAGCAAATCGCCCTGCTGTTGGATAAAGAGCCCAAAACCGAAAGTTAATCTACTACTATCCTGCAATGTGGGTTGGGGCAAGTCTTGCCCCAACCCAAATACCAACTCAATACCAGCGAAAGCTCGCAGCCAACAAAGCTCTGACTTCGAGTAAAACCTGAGGTTTAGCTTCATTAGCCTAACTAATTGGTGTTGCAGCGAGGCGACAAACGAACGCGACCCCAGGAGCATAGTTCACTATGTGACTGGGGCGAAAGCTCGCAGCCAACAAAGCTGCGGCTTCAAGGACGACACTTCAATAGCCTAAGTAGTTGGTGTTGCAGCGAGGCGACAAACGAACGCGACCCCCAGGAGCATAGCTGTCTATGCGACTGGGGCGAAAGCTCGCAGCCAACAAAGCTGCGGCTTCAAGGAAAACGTCTAATACCCTAAGTAGTTGGTGTTGCAGCGAGGCGACAAACGAACGAGACCCCAGGAGCATAGCTGTCTATGCGACTGGGGCGAGAGAGTGCAGGCAACAAAGCTGCAGCGCCAAATACGACGGGTATTTTATTCGTCGCGTTTTTCACGGCCGAGCAAGTCCATCGCTGCCAAACGCGCATCTTTACCCTGATACAGCACCTGATAAATCTGCTCTGTAATAGGCATTTCCACACCGACGCGTTGTGCCAGATTAAACACTTCTTTGGCATTACGATAGCCTTCCACCACCTGACCTATAGTCGTCATGGCTTCGTCTACGCCTTTACCTTCGCCTAACAACAAACCAAAACGTCTGTTACGGGATTGGTTGTCCGTGCAGGTTAATACCAGGTCACCTAAGCCCGCCATGCCCATAAAGGTCTCTTTTTTGGCACCCAAGGCGCAACCTAAACGACACATTTCAGTTAAGCCACGGGTGATTAAAGCAGTACGGGCATTGGCACCAAAGCCTATACCGTCAGCCATACCTGCACCTATGGCAATCACGTTCTTCACAGCGCCACCCAGCTGCACACCGATAAAATCTGGATTGGTATACACTCTGAAGGTTTTAGTGCAATGCAACAAATCGGACAAAGTGGCAATGAATTCAGGATCGGTCGAGGATAACGAAATTGCTGTAGGTAAGCCTTTGGCTAATTCCTTAGCAAAAGTAGGGCCTGACAATACAGCTAAAGAGACTTCGTCGCCGAGAATTTCTTTGGCTACATCCTGCAGCAACCGACCTGTTTCCGGCTCCAGACCTTTGGTGGCCCAAGCTACCCGTGCAGCAGGCTGCAGATATGGCTTGATCTGTTTTAGCGTATCGGCAAAAGCATGACTGGGTACTGAGATTAAAATATCACGGCATTCCCCAACAGCGTAGGCCAGATCAGCTGTCACAGCCAAAGAGTCAGGTAAGCGGATGTCCGGCAAATACCGCTGGTTCATCCGTTGTTCGGTCATAACCCGGATATCATCAGCATTCCGGCCCCACAGTAAAGTCGGATTGCCATTCCGCGCCAGTGAAATAGCAAGGGCGGTCCCATACGAGCCCGCCCCTAATACAGCAATTGCAGCTTTCATTTTAAGAGTGTTGTGTCACGCCTTGCTGGGCCTGAGCTTCAGCCTGACGTTTTTGAATATATTGCGCAAACAAGGCGTCAAAATTGACAGGCGCCAAGTTTAACTGTGGGAAAGTACCACGGTTCACCAGGTTAGACACAGCTTCGCGGGCATAAGGGAATAAAATATTTGGGCAAAATGAAGCTAACATATGAGCCATCTGCGGATCATCCAGACTAGGTACGCTAAAAATACCGGCCTGTTGAACTTCACATAAAAAAGCCACTTCTTCATCAATACGAGCTGTCACTGTCAGGGACAACACTACTTCAAAGGTATTGTCTTCTAACTTGTCGCTGCGAGTGTCTAAATCTAATTGAATAGCAGGTTGCCACTCTTTACGGAATATTGCCGGAGCGTTAGGAGATTCGTAAGAAATGTCTTTTACGTAAATACGCTGGATAGAAAATTGTTCAGCAGCTTGTTGTTCGGCCATGATAAATCCTAATTTTTTTATTTAATAATCGGTGAAAAGCCAGCTGCAGTTAAGCAGAGAGCATCGAATTCAAAGCACCAGAATTTTCCAGTGCAAAAAGGTCGTCACAACCGCCCACATGGGTATCGCCGATAAAAATCTGCGGCACTGTGGTACGGCCATTGGCCCGCTCAATCATGGCTGGACGCAATTCAGGCTGTTCGTCGATTTTGATTTCGTCAAACTGTACACCTTTTTGGCCTAATAAGGCCTTAGCGCGAACACAATAAGGACAATAAGCCTTAGTGTAAATAGTGACTTGTGCCATCAGAGCTCCGACTTATTTTTTACTTTTTAACTAAGGGCAGGTTTGCGCCTGTCCAGGTATTCATACCGCCCTGCAAAACAGAAACCTTAGTGAAGCCTTGTTTCGTTAAGGTTGTGGCAACGCCTTGTGCAGACATACCGGCTTGACAGACTACTATGATGGGTGCGTCTTTTTTGTTTTCAAGTCCAGCCGTGGCCTGAGTGTTAATTTGTTCTGTTGTCAGGTGACGGGCACCGGTAATATGGCCTTTTTTAAAGTCTGCATCAGGACGAATATCAATCACTGTTGCATCTTCTCTGTTGACCAGCAGTGTCAGCTGAGTCGGCGTGATAGATTTAACCGAAGAGGTTAAAGATTTAATCCAACTGACGACTAAAGCTAAAAATAAGGCCACCCATGCGGCGGTCAGGTACGGATGATTACTCAAAAAATCAATATATTGCTGCATAAACACCATTCTGTTTTATTTCAGGAGCAAAACTTTGCGGCCGAGTATACCTAGTTTGAGCAAAGAATGCAGCATTGAAGCCCTATACGTACTATTTCGTCACTGTTTTCACAGTAAAAACAAGGTAAGATAGGCCATCAAACAATCTTTAAATGACAAAGCTCGGAGCCATGTGTATGCAGCCAAAAAAGCCGTTAGTCTTACTGATATTGGATGGATGGGGATACAGAGAAGAACGCGAATCCAACGCCATTTTACAGGCCAATACTCCGGTCATGGACAAGTTATGGGCTGAGTATCCTCATACACTGATTTCAGGCTCAGGTTTAGACGTTGGCTTGCCTGATGGTCAAATGGGTAACTCTGAAGTTGGTCATGTTAATTTAGGCTCAGGCCGGGTTGTCTATCAGGATTTTACCCGCATCACTAAAGCTATTCAGGATGGCGATTTCTTCACTAACCCTGTGCTGGTCGAAGCAACTCAGCAGGCTGTACGCCAAGGCAAAGCAGTACATTTAATGGGCTTGTTGTCCCCTGGCGGCGTGCATAGCCACGAAGATCATATAATCGCCATGATAGATCTGGCCAAACAGCAAGGCGCTACTGAAATTTATCTGCACGCATTTTTAGATGGTCGCGATACGCCGCCACGCAGCGCTGAAGCCTCATTGCAACGCGTAGAAGATCACTTTAAAGCCATAGGTGTAGGCCAGGTAGCTTCTGTGATTGGCCGTTATTTTGCGATGGATAGAGACAAGCGTTGGGATCGTGTTCAGGCCGCCTACGATTTACTGACTCAAGGTAAAGCGGAGTTCACTGCGACTACCGCAGTAGACGCCTTAAAAGCAGCCTACAGTCGTGATGAAAACGATGAGTTTGTCAAAGCAACAGCTATTAAAAACCCTGCTGGTGATGTGATTAAAATGCAGCAAGGCGACAGCCTGATTTTTATGAACTTCCGCGCAGACCGTGCCCGCCAGTTCAGCCGCGCTTTTATAGACGCAGACTTCTCAGGTTTTAACCGTGAATACCAACCACAACTTTCAAGCTTTGTAATGCTGACTGAATATGCGGCTGATATTAAAGCTCCTTGTGCTTACCCACCAGAAAGTCTGAACAACGTCTTGGGGGAATGGCTGGCTAAACATCAGAAGACTCAGTTGCGTATTTCAGAAACTGAAAAATATGCCCACGTCACCTTCTTCTTTAGCGGCGGTCGTGAAGATGTATTTGAAGGTGAACAGCGCATTCTGGTGCCATCCCCTAACGTCGCCACATACGATTTGCAACCAGAGATGAATTCTACCGAACTAACCAACAAATTGGTCGATGCAATTCATAGCGGTGAGTTTGATGTGATTATTTGCAACTATCCAAATGGCGATATGGTAGGTCACACAGGTATTTTATCTGCTGCAATTAAAGCAGTTGAAGCTGTCGATCACTGTATTGGCCGTGTGGTGGAAGCATTACAACAAGTGGGTGGCGAATGTTTAATTACAGCCGACCATGGCAATGCTGAGCAAATGATGGATCCGGAGTCTGGCCAGGCTCATACAGCGCACACCAGCGATCCTGTTCCACTGATTTATGTGGGTCGTCATGCTGCAGTGACGCCAGGCGGAATTTTAAGTGATATAGCCCCAACTATGCTGCACTTAATGGGCATGCCTATCCCTGCTGAAATGACGGGCAAAATTCTGATGAAGACAAATTAATGCCAGTACGACTCGTCAACTATAGAGTAAAGATGCAGCAGAGCTTAGCTCTGCTGCTCTGTTTAGGTGCTGTGCCAGTGATGGCTCAGGATCAAAAAGAGGTTCAGCAGGAACTGTCGCAACTCAAAGGTCAAATTCAGAAAACTGAACAAGAACTGCAGCAACAACAAAAAGCGTTCAGCAAAGCTCAGGATGTACTGAAATCAGCCGATCAATCCCTGGCAAAACTAAGCAAGCAAATTCGGCAGAGTAATGAAGAACTTGAACTGGTGCATCAGAGACAGCAACAGCTCGAGCTCGAACAGCAACAGTTACAACAAAGCTTCGAGTTACAAAAGTCATTGCTGGCTCAGCAGCTCAAAGGCGCTTTTGTTACCGGCGAGCATGATTACACCAAAATGCTGCTGAATCAGCAGGACAGTAATAAGCTGGAACGGGTGCTGACTTATTATCAGTATCTGAATCAGGCGCGCATGCAGCAAATCAGCAAAATACAGCAGACAGCTGATGCGTTAAAACAAGTAGAGCTCGAGTTACAGCAAAAGGCAGAGCAACAGCAGGAATTGCAGGCTCAATTGAAGCAACAGCAGCAAGAACTGATGGATGCAAAAACCAGCCAGCTTGCGTCCGTGAAAAAAATGAAAAGCTTTTTAACGGATCAAGAGCAACAGCTGGACTACCTGAAGCAAAATGAACAAAGCCTGCAAAGTACTTTAGGTAAACTAAAGGCTGCGGCTATAGCGGCTAAAAAGCGGTTAAATCTGCCCAAAACCAAAGGTAAATTACCCTGGCCTGTGCAGGGCGATATTTTACAGGGCTATGGCGAAAAACGTCTGGCTGGTGTCAGTTCCCGTGGCATTTTAATTGCTGCGGCCGAAGGCTCGAAAGTTAAAGCTGTAGCTGATGGTCAGGTAATTTATGCCGATTGGCTAAAGGGCTATGGCTGGGTCATAGTGCTGGACCATGGCAATGGTGTGATGAGCTTGTATGGCCACAATCAAACTTTATTAAAAAAACCAGGTGAGTCTGTTAACGCCAGTGAAGCAGTGGCATTAGTGGGCGCCAGTGGTGGTCAGGCTCAGGCCGGATTGTATTTTGAGATCCGGCAAAAAGGCACAGCTATTAATCCTATTACCTGGTTACAGAAACGCGCAGGATCCTAGTGAATGAAGTATGTACTGAGCTTAGCTTTTGCGCTTTGCAGTTTGCCCTCTTTTGCCGCCAAAGTGGCTATAGTGATCGATGATATTGGCTACCATCAGATTGACTACAAACTACTGGCATTACCTTATGATCTGACCTTTGCTGTGATCCCTCACACGCCGCATAGCAACGAGGTCGCTAAAGCAGCGTATCAGCAGCAGCGGGACGTTATTTTGCATATGCCAATGGAGTCTGCGCGGCGAGCCGACTTAAGTAAAAATGCGTTAAAAGTGACTATGAGTCGGCCTGAAATAGAGCGTAAATTGCAGGCAGCTTTTGCTGATGTGCCTTACGCTATAGGCGTCAATAACCATATGGGCAGCTACTTCACTGAGCAGGCCAAAGTGATGGATTGGACTTTAGGTTATATCGCCAAACGTCAGCTGTTTTTCCTCGACAGCAAAACCACAGCCCGCAGTCAGGCTGCTGTTTATGCCAAAAAGCACCAGATGCCTTTGTTAACCCGCCAGGTGTTTCTGGACAACGACAGGTCGTATAAAGCTTTAGATAAACAATTTAAGTTGATGATTAAACTGGCGAAACAGCATCAGTATGCGATAGCTATTGGCCATCCTTATCCTGAAACTTACGCCTATCTAAAACAACATCTGGCAGATTTGACAGCGCAAGGCATAGAAGTAGTGAAGTTATCAGCCTTGCTGCCAACAGACTATGCAGTAATGACTGCAGCGCAAACTGAAGATGTACCTTTATCTTTACCTGAACGGGAGCCAGCCCAGCTTGCCCGGGTCGCCACGAATGAGAAAAAACCAATGCACACTGAAGTCAAAGCAGAATTAACAGAACCAGTGTACCTTCCTGCGATAGAAGAGCCTGAAGCTATTATTACTGTGTATAGCGAAAACTGGGATATACCTGAATTACTGAACCCTTTGACCTTGGCACAGATAAAACCTGCGCCTGTGCTGATGCAAAAGCCATGGTCCTTACCTGAACCCACGAAAAAGCCGGTTAGCTCTTTACCTTTTTATCAGTTGGGAAGTAGTTTTTAGACTGATTCTGCTCAGAGTAAAATCAAACTGTTGGTTTAATTTTACTCTGAGCCAAGCTACTAATGAGCCGATCTATTAAGCAGCCATAGCCGCCTGAAGTTTTTTCATGGCGTTCTTTTCTAGCTGGCGAACACGCTCAGCAGAGACCTGATAGCGGTCAGCCAATTCCTGTAACGTCAGTTTCTGATCATCCAGCCAGCGGGCACGGATAATATCCTGACTACGCTCGTCCAAAGTACGAACAGCAGCCTGTAACCGGTCCACCGAAGCATTGTCCCATTGATCTTCTTCAATGCGATTGGCTAAATCAGAACCTTTATCCTGCAGATAAAATACCGGCGCAGTGTAATTGCTTTCATCTTCATCATCAGACGCGTCAAAAGGCATATCGTGGTTGCTCATACGGGATTCCATTTCCAGCACTTCGTGCACAGGAACACCCAATGAATCAGCAACATTCTGCACTTCTTCTTTGCTGAACCAACCTAAATGCTTTTTAGCTTTACGCAGATTAAAGAACAACTTACGTTGCGCTTTAGTGGTAGCCACTTTGACAATACGCCAGTTTTTCAGCACAAATTCATGAATTTCAGCTTTGATCCAGTGCACAGCAAAAGACACTAAACGCACACCCACAGAAGGGTCAAAACGTTTTACCGCTTTCATCAGGCCTATATTGCCTTCCTGAATTAAATCGCTGATAGGTAAACCATAGCCTGAATAACTGCGGGCAATATGCACCACAAAACGAAGGTGAGACATAATCAGCACACGAGCCGATTCTAAATCACCGTCTTGTTGTAATTTTTCAGCTAAAGAACGCTCTTCTTCTGCTGTGAGCATTGGGATAGTACTTACCGCATGAGTGTAAGCTTCAAGGCTGCCACTTCCAGCTACTGTCAGAGTCATCATTTGTGAAGCCTGAGTCATGTTTTTCCCCCTAATCGCTTGATTGGCTCAAATCTTAGCACTCTTTAGCAGAGAGTGCTAAAAAAATTTTCCGCTTTTAAGACCGGAATTGTATAAGCCCGAATTTTTAATAATATCAATTCATATGTAGTCAGCAGAATTTCTTATATGATAAATTTAAAACACCGGACCATCGCCAAAAAAAATAAAAACCAACAAGGCTAATCGAATGTATTGTTATGTTGCTCGCCAGCCTATTTTTGACCGTGAAAAAGCCGTAACAGGTTATGAGTTGTTATTCAGAGACGGAGTAGATAACTGTTTTCCGAATATTAATGCCGATGAAGCCACCTCTAAGTTGATCACCCAGCACCACTTATTATTAGGTGTGGAGAAAATAACCAGTGGCAAAACAGCCTTTATTAACTTCACAGCAGACACCTTAATCCATCATTTCCCAACCTCTATTGACCCGAACAGTATGGTTATAGAGATACTCGAAACTGTACCCATCAGTGATGAACTGCTCGCGGCCTGCAAAGAGCTGCATAAAATGGGCTATCGCTTGGCGTTGGATGACCACAACTTTGATGCGAAGTGGGACGTGTTTTTACCCTACGTCAGTATCATTAAAGTCGATGTGCAGATGCTAAACATACTGCAAATCAGCAAATATCTGCGCCGTATTGCAGCCTATCCTGTCACTCTGCTGGCAGAGAAGGTAGAAACGGCAGATGAATACGAGCAATTGAAGCAATTGGGTTTCGACTTGTATCAGGGCTACTTTTTTGCCAGACCTGAAATGATCAGACACAAACAACTGGGTAGCAACAAACTAAATTTGCTGGCTCTGATCAGTGAATCCAGTAAAGTACGGCTTGATTTTAATGGTCTTGCAGCCATAGTTGAGCGGGATCTGGATATGTCCTACAAGTTATTGCGATTTATCAACAGCGCTAATTTTGCCCGTAAACAAAGTATTGGCTCATTGAAACACGCCATGATCTATATGGGTGAAGCCGAGCTGAAGAAATTTATTTCGCTACTCGCTCTGGCCAACCTGGCCGAAGGCAAATCTGATGAGTTGCTGGTGATGTCTTTAATCAGAGCACGTTTTTGTGATCGTCTGGCCACTATTCGTGGTGACGACGAAAACCCGCCCGCCGCCTTTTTAACAGGCTTGTTTTCACTGGTTGATGCGTTATTAGAACAACCTCTGGATGAGCTGATGGCTCAACTCCCCTTGTTGCCCGAAATAAAACAGGCGCTGCTGGAAAACATGGGGATATTGGCAGATTACTTAGCGTTGGAACGATCCTTTGCTCAAGGCTTGTGGCAACAGCAAACTAAACTTTCGTCACTGATGGTGCCCGAATCTATCGACTTAAATGTAGTCTATTTCGAGGCTGTAGAGTGGGGGCAACGCCTGCTGACAGTGCAGCACTATTAACCCCCTTGTTTTGTTAAAGACCTGTGGCTTCAATCTGGCTGATGTTACGACGCACAGCCAGCAAAGAGCCAATAAAACCCAGTCCAACCGCAACAAGCAACAAATAACCTAACTCAGCGAGACTGAGCTGCTGCAGAGTAAAAGTGCTTTCGTATAACTGAGTGACGCTGGAGATGGCTTGTTTTAACCACCACAGCAGCACTTCCTCAATTAAAAAGGTCAGAATGCCACCAAAAAAGCCAAGCCAGATCCCCGTATACAAAAAAGGACGCTGAATATAGCTATTGGTCGCTCCAACCAATTTCATCACTTCAATTTCATCCTTTTTATTTAAGATCATCAGCCGAATCGTATTCCCGACGACCAGCAGTACAGCCACCATTAGCAACAGCGCGACAGCAATAGCCACCTGACGCACTAAACTGACAATAGCATCCAGCCGTTCCAACCAGCCGATATCCAGCTTGGCCAGCTCTACATAACGTTCCTGTTGTAAGGTGGCGAGTAAAGCCGATGCAGCAGCGCTTGAGGTATTTTTTGGACTGACCAGCATGACATGGGGTAAAGGATTGTCTTCGATATAACTTAAGGCATCACCAAAACCTGATTCAGCAGTGAACTCAGCCAGCGCCTGACTTTTATCAATAAATTGCACATCTGCAACGTCCGGATTGGCTTGCAGTAAGGCGATCAGTTCAGCAATCTGAGTTTCATTGGTATCGGCTTTTAAAAACAAGCTGATTTGCGCTGCCTGATCAACGCTGCTACTGACTTGCTGCAGGTTTTTTACCATTAAATGCAAAGTCACAGGTAAGGTTAAACTGACGCCCAATACGGCGACCGTTAATAAAGAAGAAGCGGGCGTCAGCCAGATCTCCCCTAGGCTGGCCATGGCCTGACGCAGATGATGCACCCAAAACATGACAAATCTGTTCCACAGACTTTGTTTCACCGCCGTAGCTCCTGTGGCTCGGCCCTGAAATAAAATACTCATTCGTCTGCTCCATACGACGTTAAACCGTCATTGATCATACGGCCATTTTTTAACGTCAAAGTGCGGTATCTCATCCGTGCCAACAAGCTCAAATCATGACTGGCAATCAACACCGAAACGCCCACCTGATTAAAAGCTTCAAATACATTCATAATATCTTTGGATAAATCCGGGTCCAGATTACCTGTAGGCTCATCTGCCAGTAATAGAGGAGGTCGGTTCACTACGGCTCGGGCAATGCCCACACGTTGCTGTTCGCCACCTGATAAGGTGTGTGGCAAACAACGCACTTTATCCAGCAGCCCTACTTTATCCAAGGCTGCGTGCACCCTTTTGATCATATCTTTGCCACTGAAGCCTTCAATCACTAAAGGTAAGGCCACATTGTCAAACACACTGTGGTTCATCAGTAGCTTGTGATTCTGGAAAATCATGCCTATATCGCGGCGCACATAAGGCACCTGCCCTCTGCTGACCCGGCTTAAGTCCACACCATTGATAAAAACTTTGCCTGTGGTAGGTCTTTCAATCAGGCTAATGAGTTTCAACAGAGTGCTTTTGCCAGCTCCTGAATGCCCGGTTAAAAAAGCCATTTCACCTTTTTCCAGATGGAAGCTGACTCTGTCCAGCGCGACAAAACCGCCGCTATAACTTTTTGTGACTTGCTCAAAACGCAACATAATCAGAGATCCCTGGCAAACAATGCCTTGATAAAATCTTTACTGTCAAACACCCGCAAGTCATCAATGCCTTCGCCAACACCAATGTAACGAATAGGTACTTTAAACTGGTCAGCAATCGCAAAAATCACCCCACCTTTCGCTGTACCATCAAGCTTAGTTAAGCTGATCCCGGTAATATCGACGGCTTCTTTAAATAAGCGAGCCTGACTTAACGCATTTTGTCCTGTGCCGGCATCCAGTGTCAGCATCACTTCATGCGGGGCATTGGCATCGATTTTTTTCATTACCCGGACTATTTTTTTCAGCTCTTCCATTAGATGCGCTTTGTTTTGCAGACGACCAGCGGTATCGGCAATCAATACATCTATGCCTCGGGCTTTGGCGGCCTGATAAGCATCAAAAATCACCGAAGCACTGTCAGCACCGCTGTGCTGAGCGATCACAGGAATGGCATTACGCTCGCCCCACACCTGTAACTGCTCCACAGCTGCAGCTCTGAACGTATCGCCTGCAGCTAACATCACTGATTTACCTTGTTGCTTAAACTGCTGAGCCATTTTGCCTATAGTGGTGGTTTTACCCACGCCATTGACCCCCACCATCAGAATGACAAAAGGCCCGTCAGCCCCTTGCAATTGCAGAGGCTGTTCAACATCATCCAACAACAACGCCATTTCCTGCTGCAGTTTGTCATACAAAGCATCAGCATCTTTTAACTGCTTCCGATCGGCATGTTGCACCAGCTGTTTAATCAATTTCTGACTGGTATCAACCCCAACATCAGCCATCAACAGCTGAGTCTCTAGTTCTTCGTATAAATCGTCATCAATTTTTTTGCCTAAAAACAGACTGGCTAAACCATTGCCCAAGTTTTGGCTGGTTTTGGTTAAACCTTGTTTTAATCGGGCAAAAAAGCCAGGCCGCTCTGCAGGTTGAGGTTGTAAAGCACTGGCAGGAGCTATAATGGCTTGAGTCACTACAGCACTGCTTTCAGTCTCGGAGTCGCTCGCCAGAGCATTCGCTGTAGTTTCCGCCACATCAACCTGAGTCACCTCCACTTCAGCAGTTTTTATCTGAGCATCTGCCTGCTGTGCTGTATTCGGGTTTTGCTGTTCTGCAGCTGTTTCAGCAGGCGTAGCCTCTGCTTTTTTACCAAAACCAAGCCAGGAGAAGAGTTTATTTTGCTTTGTCATAAAGGTCGCTGCCAGAAGATCCGAAAACTAAGGTAAAATTGGCCCATATAGTACCATCTTTAAGATGCAGGACAAAAATACTCAATGAAAACAGTTAAGGGCCGTAGTAGCACTGCGGCGCACCAAGGGCCAGGTTTTGTCAGACTTATTAGTGGTAAATGGAAAGGCCGGCGTTTGCCTGTGTTGGATGCGGCAGGATTAAGACCTACCTCAGATCGGGTGAAAGAGACTTTGTTCAACTGGTTAATGCAGGATGTGGCAGGCAGTACTGTGCTGGACTGTTTTGCAGGCAGCGGCAGTTTAGGTTTAGAGGCTTTATCAAGGTACGCCGATTTTGTCTTATTACTGGAGAAAGATGCCAAAGCCGCTCAACTGTTGAAACAGCACTTAAAAAGTCTTGGTAGTGATCAGGCTGAAGTTCAGCAAACCGATACTTTGTTGTGGTTACAAAAACCAGCACAGCGTCAATTTGATCTGGTTTTTATTGATCCACCTTTCCGGCACGATATGGCCATACCTTGCTGTAAAGCACTGGCCGAGCAAGGCTGGCTCAAACCAGGCGCTTTAATTTATCTGGAAACAGAAAAAGAGCTGGCTGTGGATCAACTGCCAGCAGACTGGCAATTACTGAAAGAAAAAGTCGCGGGGCAATTGGCGTATCGGCTCTGGCAAGCCTGATTCCCCAGACTATGAGCCGAAGCTCAGTGACAGCCAATAAAAAAGGCGCCATCAGGCGCCTTTTTTAACTACAAATTCGATTAGCTTGCGCTACGGGCTTTGATCGCTTCCAGAATTGGAGATGCAGCAAAACCGTTGCTGGTCGCCCATTCTACGTCACCTGATTTAGCAACCTGGCTGCCTGGTAACTGCTTGATGATGAACTCGGCAGTATCAGCTGCGTTGTGTTTGATCGCATGACGCACTAAAGGCAAACCGTTACATACGATACCATCGTAAATGCTTTTTAAACGTAAACGGTTATCAGACAATGCTTTACGCAGATCATTTTTGTTGTTATCAGCAACGTAAGCACAGATTGATTGAACCATCTGGTCGTTTGCTGAAGCAGTTGGTGCAACAAATTGAGCGGCGGCGATAGCGATTAAAGCAACAAATTTAAATTTCATAATAAGCTCCGGTGTTGGCTAACACTGATCGTCAGATCAGGCTGATTGGTCTGTGTAAACAGGCTGAAACTTCAACAACAGTGTCACCACTGTTATTCATCAGCGAACACGAAAGGAGGAGCTTTGATACCAGTAAACTGGCTTAGATGCGTCCTACGTAATCATCAGATTACGGCAGCCCAGCCATCGTAGGTTTCCCCTTAGATCTGCAGCTTTGCGTGTACTCCCTTTCGGAAGACTTGCCTTTCGAGCGCGCGCATTTTAAGCAGCGACTGCTTTTTATGCAAGAAAAATTTTCTAGCTTTTTTATAAAGTTAAAGCATTGAGTCTAAAAGAACTATTGCTCCAGACAGCAAGACTTTTAGACGTCTGCATTTTGGGTTTCGGGAACAAGCTCCATCCCCAAATTGCTCAAACCTTGCTCACGCACCCAGGCTTTGAGCATCTGCACCTGTTCACGCTGAAAACCATCATTTAATGGTGTGACTAACTCTATCAGCTCCGACAGACAGTCCATTTCATATTCCATCAGCTCGTGATCACGTACCCATTTCTTCAGTTCAGCTTCAGTGGTGATATCGATATCTTCGGCCTGGTATTCAATCAGGCGGGCGACAGAAGCCTGAGATATTTTGGCAACATTAACGAATTCAGCTGCGTCCTGCGACAAAATACCGTTGAGCATAGAATCTAACGCCGTGGCGGTATCAATAGCAGGATAGACACCAAACATATCAAACTGACTTTGATCCGGGGTCGCCAACTCCAGCTCATTGCACAAGCGTTCAAAGTTAATTTTCACTTTTTTGACAAAAAGCCATTCCCACACCAGATTCAGTATGTCACGGCATAACTTGGCATCACCAAAGCCTGTGACCTCACTGAACAACTGATAATTAGGCAGCATACGTTCGAGCAAAGTGGCGGCAATAGCGGCTTGCTGGTAAAACCCCAGTTCACGCATGTTCTGGAAATTATTTGCTTTTTGTTTCATTTGATATCCATGTTGCTCTGTATGGCGTTATGGCCGCGCATCATACACAAGAGACTGTTAGCAGAAAACTCTGTTATTTTTGTCCAGTGTACTATCTGACTGAGGCTAATGCGAATATGATCAGAAACTTAGTCAGACTTTTCTACTCTGAGCACAGGTGACTTTATGCTAATGACCATGACCACACCCGCTTTGTTATTCCCAGCTATCTCTCTGCTGCTATTGGCTTATACCAACAGATTTTTGGTGTTAGCCCAACTGATCCGTCAATTAAATACTCGCGAAGGTGGCGAAGTGCGGGATCTGGCAAAACGCCAGATAGAGAACTTAAGACAGCGGATGTTTTTGATCCGCTCTATGCAACGTTGGGGTGTGATTAGTTTTGTGCTTTGTACTTTGTCTATGTTTTTTCTGTTTTTACAATGGGGTATGGCAGGTCAGGTTGCATTTGGTGCCAGCCTCGCCAGCTTGATCCTGAGCCTGCTGGTCTCTTTGTATGAAATTCAGATCTCGTGCAACGCAATAAAAATCGAGCTGGAAAGTATGGAACAAGAGCAGGCTTAGCCTGCTCGTAACTCTTTGAGCTGCTGCTCCAGTGCACTGCAGTTGGCTTGAGGGTCCTGCTGCTGAATAGATAAAATAATTTCGCCTACTGGTAAGCCGAATTTATACAAAGTGGATTGATTCATCAGCTGTTTTGGCGTGACCAGATAAAGCCAGTCTTCGACTTTTACTTCAATTACACCGTCGCCATCAGGGATCTGCAGTACATATTCCCAATACAAGGTATTACCCGCCTGCTGGCCGGTAGCCTTGCCTGTCACGTCAGCTGCTGAACCTGTGACCTGACCTGCTTTATCTACTGCCAATTGCCAAATTCGTTGCTCTACACGACCATCGCTAAAGTGGAATAATTCAAACAAAGTGCCCTGATCGCCCTGCCACTGGCCACAAAGCTGGGCTTCAAAGCGCACACTTTGCTTACCTTGCCAGTTTTTCACCACACCATAAGCGTTTAGCGAACCACTGAAATAATCGGGCAAATGAAAGACTGGAGTTTGCTGCTGATACTCCTGAACCTGATGACTACAGCCCCACAGTAGCAGTGGCGCAAACAAAGTGATAAGACGCATAACAAAACTCCATAAAGAACTTAATTAAGCTATACGCCGTAATCTTCTGTCTGGCTCAGTCTTGTATGAGGGCAAAACAACAATAAAAAGTTGCACCTGTCCCCTCCACTGATTCAAAGCCAATAGTGCCATTCATCCCATGCACCAACTCTTTGGAAATGGCCAGGCCCAGGCCTGTGCCTCCTGTTTGTCTGGTGTCGGATGCGTCAGCCTGAGAAAAACGCTGGAAAAGACGATCCCTGAATTTTTCAGGTATACCTGGCCCTTGGTCCGTCACACCGATACGAACCCATCTATCATTCAGGCTCAGCTCCACCAAGACTGTAGCTGCAGCAGGCGAGAATTTAATCGCATTACTTAAAAAGTTAGATAAAACCTGAATAAAACGTTTGGCGTCCACCAGAATGCTGGCTTCCGTAAGATCGGTCCGGATCCTGAGCTGAATGTGCCGCTCCTGCGCCATGACTTTATTCGCATCAAGCGCTTGCTGGACCAAAGGCAGCACCAGTTCAGTTTTCAAATCAAATTGCATTTTACCCGCAGCAATTTTTTCAATATCTAATAAATCATTGATCAGCAAGGTCAAACGCTGGCAGTTTTTATAAGCAATTCCAATCAGGCTGCTTATTTTTTCAGACATCTCGCCCATAGCACCGCCCTGCAATAAGCCCAATGCCCCAGTGATTGAGGTTAAAGGGGTGCGCAGCTCATGACTGACCGTCGAGACAAATTCGTTTTTTAGCCTTTCAATCCGTTTACGGTCGCTGATATCGCGCACTGTACAAATATAAATAAGCCGTCCTTGCCTGCGGATCACGGACAACGCCATTTCCATAGAAAAAATACTACCGTCGGATCTAAGTCCATCCAACTCTCTATTTGTACCCAACAAAGGTTTCACTCCAGGCACTGGTAAATAGGCTTGCTGCGACTCCTGACTTTGCCGAAGCCCAGGAGGCAGTAGACTGGTCGCATAACGGCCGAGAAAATCTTCAGATTTACAGCGAAACAGCACCTGAGCCGCGGGGTTCATACTGGCGATACGACCATTCTCATCGATAGTGATAATGCCATCGACCACGTTATTTAAAATGGTCTGAGTGTGCTGAGCGTATTCTTTGCTGATTTGCTCTGCATCTTTACGCTGTGAAACAGACAAGGTTTGCGCCATAACAGCGGCTGCGGCACTGACAAAAGCTTCTTCGTCTGAGTTCCACTGTCGTTTTTCGCCTATATGCTCGAGACATAAAATACCTACTACTTTGCCTGCTATCATGATGCCCGCATCCAGCATGGAACTGATGCCTAAAGGTTTTAGATAGGACTGGGTGAACTCGCGGGTTGAGGGATCATTTTGAGCGTCATTTGCACAAATCCAGCCTCGCAAGGCTACAGCAGCAAAATACTCAGGGTAATCTGACCGCCTTAAGAGCAGCTGTCCGACAGGATCCGGGCCTTGGCTTTGATGCAAAGCCAAACAAAACATCTCATCACCCTGCTCTGACAACATCCAGACACTGACCCTGTTGCACAGTAAAGCTGCAGCTGTGGAGCGCACTAAGCTTTTTGCAAAGGCCATACTATCGCCACTGGCGACGGCCTCATCCATCACCAGTTGAGCTAAAGTGCTACGCTGGCGTTCCGTCCTGCTCTGGCTGTCTTTTTCTTCAGTCTCAGATTTTTTCCTGCTGCTGATATCCAGACAAATCAGCACAAAACCAGTGAGCTGCCCCTGCTCACTGAATACCGCATCGCATTCCAGATTTAGCCAATAGCTCTGACCTGAAGCAGCACAGTAAAACAACTCTTCGGAATAGCCGTGCCCCTGACTGATCGCCTGCTGGATCCGCTCTATGGTGTTCGGTTCAGAGTCTTGATGCCAGAGTTGATGCAATAAAGCTTTACCTGCCACATCAGCAGCTTTGTGACCAGACAGACGCTCAAAGGCAGGATTGACCCACTCAATAATACCTTGAGGATCGGTCACCACTACGGCGTTGCTGGTCCTGCTGACAACCAGAGACAAGCGCTCCAGGGAGGCAGTTCCTTGTTCAACTTTGTATTCCAGTTGCGTAAAAGCATCATTGAGTCTGGTCGCCATCAAATCAAAAGAACGTAACAACCCATTGAGTTCAAATACAGGAGTCTGATACAGATGAACGTCAGTTCTATCACCACTGGCCAGAAGGTCTGCGCGCTGATGCAAAGCCTCAATGGGCTGCACCAATTTGCGGCTGAGCACAAAAATTAATAAAGCTCCGATAATCACTGCCAGCATGATTAACCACCAGGCCTGTAAAAAGTTTTCATCAACAAAACTCATTAGATGTCGCGCCGGTAAAACTACTGTTATGTAAAGCTTTAAGCCTTGGGGGTCGCTAAATTCGGTTTGATTTAATAAATACTGCTGACTATCGAACTCGAACTCTTGTTGCACAGAAGGGCTATTTCTACCCAAAAGAGTATTGGCGGCGGCCTGAAGTAATGGGTTTTCGCTTTGATTGGCTAACTGTTGACTGGTCAAAGTTCCTGGCTTAGCCTCCAGGCTTGCTTTTATAGAGCTGGCAATCAGATGGCCTTGCGGATCGGTAATAAAAATCAGCCCCTGGCCTTCCACAGATTGAGCCTGCAAATACAACTCTAAATGACGCAAACTGATGTCAGCTGCCACTACAGCTTGTAATCTGCCACTGCGATCAAACACAGGTGCTGATAACCCTACTCCCAGCCCCTCATAGGATTGGTACTTGTAGATCGGATACCAACTGGCTTTACCTTGTTGCACCGCATACTGAAACCAGCTGCGGGTTCTGGCGTCGTAAGGAATGCCCTGTTCCAGAGCTGCGCCCGGTAACCCCAGGTCCTGCAAGGTATAACGCACACGGATCAGCTGCTTTTGCTGCATCGAACTGATTAAAGTGAGCTGACCATCACTCACATCTCTATTGATGCCGAGGTAACGGCCATTAGCAAAACCTGTGGAAACATAAGTCAAATAAGGGACACTACGAATTTGCACTGTCATAAAGCGGGACAGGTCTTGCTCAGACTGCAAGTCCAGAATGCCGCTATTGATCGATTGCACCAGTGAGTTCACTACAGTACTTGGCGCTGTCAGCAGGTACTGCAAATGAGAGTTCACCCGCAAACTAATCTGGCTGGCTAATTTTTGGCCATAATGCTGAGCGGCCTGCTGTCCATTGACATAGGAAATCAGACTAATAAGTCCAGAAGTCAGGACAAATAACATCAAGACTGGAACCGTAAAAAACAGCCGCAGGGACATTCCCGGATGGGAACTGTGTTTTAACCGCATAACTACAAACAGCTCCGGCTCACAGAGGAAAGATAGTTCCAGTATAGCGGCGATATTTAACAGTAGTACTTGAAGCTGCAGCTTTTATCAGATCGTTCTTTATTGGATCAAGCCCAACTCCAGAGCCAGCAATACGGCGCGGGTTCTGTCTCGCACCCCCATTTTAGCTAAAATACTGGAGATCTGATTTTTAATGGTGCCTTCGGATTTATACAGGGCACTGGCAATTTCTTTATTGGCATAACCCGACGCCATCAGCTGTAAGATTTCCAGCTCTTTATCCGATAACTCCTCAATCTGAGCAGGACGAGGAAAGTTACTGACAGGATTTAAGCCTGACAAGAGTCGTTCTGTGATACTGCTCTGAAAACAGGTGCCGCCTTGCTGCACCGTCTGAATAGCCGATACTAAGCTGTCCAGCGATACGTCTTTGAGTAAATAACCTTTGGCACCCAGCTGAATGCTTTTCAGAACCAGATCATGCTCTTCAAAGGTGGTCAGAATAAGCACAGGGGTTTTCAGTTGCTGCTGTTTTAACAACTCTAATGTTGCTATGCCATCGACTTTGGGCATAGATAAATCTAATAAAATCACATCAGGCTGATGCAACTGAACCAGTTCCACCACAGTTGAACCGTCCTGGGCTTCAGCGACCACTTCGACTTGTCCAGACAGCTGCAATAAACTTTTAATGCCCTGACGGATCAACATTTGATCGTCAACCAGTAAAACCCGTAATGTCATACTGCAAATCCTGAGGGTAAGGTGACCTGTAAATTAAAGTGATTGTCTTTGATCTGCCACATCAAAGTCCCGGCACAAGAGGCAACCCGCTCTTTCATCCCGGTTAAGCCGTTACCAGGCTTCCAGTCTGGAGCTACTTTGCCATTGTCATCTATAGTCAGCTGCAAATAACCAGCTACAGCTGTCACAGACAAATAAAACTCACTAGCCTGACTATGCCTTAAGGTATTGGTGAGAGCTTCCTGCACAATCAACAACAATTGCTGTGCGACTTTGACATCCGCCAGCTCGACGCCTTGCGGACAATCCCAATGCACTCGTACACCCGGAACTGCAGTAAGCAGCTTCTCCAGCGCCTGATAAATAGAAAACTGCTGATGCTCGCGCAGGGCACTGACAGCTTCCCGCACATCAGACAGCAGCAATTTGGCAATCTGATGGCATTGGTCCACTTTAACCTTGGCCTCGCCTTGTGTTAAATGCCCTGCCACTTGCAAATTAATAGTTAAAGCCGTGAGGTGATGGCCTAACACATCGTGCAGGTCGCGGGCTATACGGGTACGCTCCTGCTGCTGCGATGCCACCATCAACAAGTCCTGAGTGGCCAGCAATTGCTGGTGAGCGTGCTGCAATTCTTGCTTGGCTTTTTGCTCAGAGCGCGCCTGATTCGTCATCATAATGGCAAAAAAATGAAAGCTGCTGAATAAAAGCCCTGTAATCCACAAGGAGCGTTGCTCTAAGACCGAATCTACGCCATACCACAGCGCCATCAAAGCGACAGTGATAATCACCGAAGTTCGCATAGAAACCAGATAAGGCAGAACCGACACCCAGATAATGCTCAGGATAGCCAGATAGTCCAGAGGTAGCAGCCAGTTTAAAGCCAAAGCCGACAACAGCTGCAGCACAAAACAACTCAGCTCAAAAGGCGGCATAGTGCCATGACGTTCGTCACTGCGGGTGGTCAGGTAAAAACACAGGCCATTGATTAAAAACAGCGGGACAACCCAGGGCCAGAGCGGCCAGAGTTCAGCATTCGATTGAAGCAACCATAAGCTCAGCACAAAAACTAAAAACCAGGTCAGTAACCCGGCCAACACATCCCATGCTATTACATTGTTCAGTTTCATCACTGATGACTACCTTTGTCGACTCGCCATGCAGTATGCCTGATTTCACTGACGGCTCAATAGGCCAAAAGTAACAGTTAAAAATCCTGACTAATGGCACCTGCGCCGTGGCAGTGGAAGTTTTAGTCTGAGTGCATCTGCTGAAGGAGAAAAATCATGTTGATGTTACATAGCCTGTTATTAAAACTACATATTGCCTTGGGTGTCATTGCACTCTTCTTGTTCTGGATACCTATGTTAAGCCGCAAAGGCAGCACAGTTCACCGCAGCTCTGGCCGTTATTATGGTCATATCATGAAAGCTGTAGCCTTAAGTGGCCTGGCGATGACAGCTTTGGTTTGGTTTGATCCCATAGCAACGAAAGGCACGGGCTTAATGGTGGATGGCAAAATCTCTCAAGGTAAATTGGATTTTTTAATGCTGATTAACCTGTTTTTATTCCTGCTTAGCCTGCTGACCTGGGTCACTATACGCCATGCCACAGGTAGTTTGTTATGCAAACAAAACCGTGACCCACTGAAACACTGGACTTATCAGGCTCCCGTCTGGTTACTGGCACTGGTAGCTCCCTATGCAGCCTGGCAAGGTTTTGTCTTTAACATGCCATTGGTGATGGTATTTTCAGCTATTTCCATCGTCAGTTGTGTTGGCATTCTGAACTACCTGCATACAACAACAGTCACAGCCAATCGCTGGCTGATCGAACATGCCGGCGCCATGCTTGGCTCTGGCATAGCCGCCTATACTGCATTCTTCGCCTTTGGCGGCAGGACTTTATTTGCCGACCTATTACCAGGCTATTGGATGATGTTGCCTTGGTTGCTGCCAAGCCTTATCGGCGTCCCCACTTCAATCTGGTTTAAACGTCGTTTATCACAAGGTGCCAGAGCCTAAAAAATAGGGGGATTTCTTCGGAAATTCCCCTTTTAATTGAGCCACTTAAAAATACTTCAGAAATATTCCTGCTTTTTTATCAAATCAGGCAAACTATTTTCAGACCTGATACGACTTATCATCAATACAACTTCACAATAGATCAAAAGTGTTTAAACGCAGCGACGAGAGCTTAATAGAAAAAGCCATAGGCGGCGATGCCAAAGCCTGGCAGCAATTGGTGTCGAGATATCAGGCGCCCCTGTATTATTTTGGCCTGCGTTTATTGGGTTCGCCCGACGACGCCCGTGATTTACTGCAGGATGTATTAATAGTGCTGTGCCGCAACCTGGCTCAGTACAGAGGTGACAGCTCATTTAAAAGCTGGTTGTTTGGCATCGCCAACTACAGAGCTATGGATATGCTCAGAAAGCGCAAAACCACGACAGAGTTTACCGATGAGCATGATTTTTATGATGATGAAGCCCCAAGCTTTGAACAGCAACTGTATGGCCAGCACACGCAGCGTCTGGTGCAGCAACAGTTGCGCCACCTGCCACCTGAACAACGTTTAGTGGTAGAGCTGAGGTTTTATCAACAGTTTACCTTTGATGAAATTGCCGATCAGCTAGCACTATCGAGTAATACCATCAAATCGAGATTTTACGCGGCCTTAGATAAACTGCGTACGCAGTTGGAGTTAGCAGATGTCGAACAGTCAGCAAATTTTTGAAGCCTGGCTGGCCGGAAAAATTACGGCCAGCGAATGCGAGCAGCAACTGGAGCCGGATACAGAATGGTACAGCCGCTTCCAGACAGCACAGCTGTTGCAGCGTCAAGCCAAAGCGCCCTTTTTTGCGCCAGTGCCTGAAGTAGACACTATGTCGATCTTTGCCCAGCAATGGCAGCGACCGGCTAAAAGCAGCAACTGGTGGCCGAAATTAAGCGTCGCCTTTTCGGTCCTGGCTTTAGTCGTTAGCTTGTCACCGCTGGAGCTACAAATGCAGGACAGTGGCCTGACGTTAATCTGGCGTGGTGGCCAACAGATGCAGCAGCAACAACTGGAAACCTTGCTGGCAGGCTATCGCAAAGAACAACAGGATTACATTCAGACTCAATTACAGAGCACCCAGCAACAGCAGGCGTCGCAGTTAATTTTGCTGAAAGATTATTTAACCGAACAACAAACCAAAGAAAGACGCACCGATATGCTGGAACTGGTGGAATACCTCAATCAGCAACGTCAATCCGATTGGCACTACTGGCAGGAAAATTACCAGCCAAGCCAGGCCAGACTCGATCTTGGTGCATCGCCGAACGCTCAAAACAGATAACGTAGTGGAGTAATAATTTATGAAGATCTTCAGCAAAGTCTCCCTGTTAGCAGGCCTGATCATGGCCAGTAACGGTTTCGCTGCCACAGAAGTGAACGCTAAACTTGGCCAGAACCTGAAAATAATGCAGGACATACTGCAAAGCTCATTAGGTGGCGAAGAGCATTCCAGCATAGGCCGCATTCAGCACAGTTATCTGATGGGCCAGGGCGTGGCGTTCAGAGTAGACAGTAATAGTGGCTGGTTACGACATTTTGTGATGCCACCTATGCCGCCAGTGCCAGCCATGCCAGCTGCAGCAGTGGGCGGCACTACTGTTGTCGTTTCCACCAATGTTGACAACCCAGTCAGCACTTCAAACAGTTTTAGTTTTAGCTTCGATGAAGAAGCCATGGAAGAAATGGCGGAAGCTGCAGAAGCTCTGGCTGAACAGCAGCAGGATCAGAGCGAAAAATTGCGGGATCTGCGGGAAGAACGTCGGGATATAGAAAGGGATTTACGGGATTACGAACGTGAAAAACGCGATATCGAGTTTTCATCCAAGGTTGGTAAGCTGGATGATGAGCAGCAAAAAAAGCTAAAAGAGCTTAGTCAAAAATCAGAACAGCTGAAAAGCCAGCTGGCTCAGTTGCAAAAGACCCTGACAGTGCAAGAGCAGGAATACAATAAAAAACGCGCCGAGCAGCAAAAACAGGCAGCACAACGTCAGGCCGAATTGGTAGCTAAAGTAGGTCAGGTATTCAGTAACACTTTATGTGATTACGGCGCCAGCTTACGGGACTTAAAAGAGCAGGAGTTTGTTTCCTTCCAATTTAGTTTATCCGGCCGTGACAATGCGAAAGATCACTACTGGGTGGTAAAAAAAGCTGATATCAATCAATGCGTCACAGGCAAAATTGATGCACAGTCTTTACTGAAAAAAGCCAGCTACTACCTGTATTAATTTAGTCTGCTCAAGACAAGGCAGAACCAGAGTTCTGCCTTGTCTTGACAGCAACTCTGCTTCTGGCGTACAAAGCCGCAGTTTCAGGTTTAGATTCAATAGCAGAGTCCTTATGTCCTACCAATGGTCCACAGCAACAGAGTGGTTAAACCAAATCGCCTCCCCCTTTTATCAGCAAGGTTATGTGGTGCTGGAGCAGGCTATTCCGGCTGATTTGTGCTGGGCCTTGTATCAGGACGTGCAGCATCAGTCGTTAAAAGCTGCAGGTGTAGGACGTCAGGGCCAGCATCAGCTGGATCAGCAAATACGCCGCGATCAGACCTATTGGTTAAGCCAGGACAATCCGGTGCAACAGCAATATTTGCAGCTGATGCAACTCCTGCAGCAGGATATGAATCAGCGCTGCTTTTTAGGTTTAATAGATTTTGAAGCGCACTACGCCCGCTACCAACAAGGCGACTTTTATCAAAAGCATCTGGATGCTTTTGTCGGTCGTTCCAACCGTGTGTTATCCAGCGTGTGTTACCTCAATACTGTAGAACAGGGCGGTGAACTGGTGATTTATGATGAGCAGGAACAGCTGTTAAGCAAAATTCAGCCGAAAGCCGGTACGCTGGTGGTCTTTGAAAGCTGTCGTTTCCCGCATGAAGTCTTGCCTGCTGCACAAACCCGCTACAGCATAGCCGGCTGGTTCCGGCATAACAGCAGTATTCAGGGACTGATAGATCCAGCACAATGATTGGAATAAATATCTGGTTCTGAGCCACTCTTCAAGGCAAAATCAGAAAAAAGCGCCGGAATTTTCCTATGGGTCTCTCTGTTTTAACGCGCCTCAGTTTCTGGCGGAAAGTGCACAAATATCTTGGCTGGGTGTTAGTACTGCAGCTGCTGTGTTGGTTTGGCAGTGGTCTGGTGATGAGCCTGTTGCCAATAGAGCAGGTACGAGGCGAACATCTGCGACAGTCGCTGGCGGCGCCAGAATGGTCGGCGGCTATAGCTCCTGCAGAATTAGCGCAGCGCCATCCGCAATATCAGCTTAAACTTAGCCAGCAAGGCACAGTTCCACTCTACCAATTTAGCAACAACACTGAGCAATTGTTTTATTCCGCTTTAACAGGACAGGCCATAAAAGCGCTGACTGAAACTCAGGTTAAAACCCTTGCGACAGCGCAATATAAAGGCAAAGCCAGCATCGACAAGATAGTGTTTTTGTCTGATGTGCCTTTTGAGGTCAGACACTTAGCAGCACCCTTGTGGCAAGTGCAGTTTGCGGATGACGAAGGCAGCAGCTTTTATCTGGAGCAGTACACAGGCAAACTGTTGTCGGTGCGAACCAATAACTGGCGCCTGTTTGATTTTGTCTGGATGCTGCACATCATGGATTATCAGGGCAGAGAAGATTTTAACCATCCGCTGCTTATCATGTTCTCTGCCACAGCTTTATTTTTTACCCTGACAGGCGCCTTGTTACTGCCGTGGAGAAGGAGAAAACTACCAGCTCAGAGCAAAGACAAAGCTATACCAACAAACAACAATGCCCCACTGTAATGGTTATTTAAAAACGCCTGAAAACAGCCCGCCCCGCCCTGAGTTTTGGCCTGCCAATGCTGATGGATAAAACTTAGTAGAACCAAAATCAGGCCAGCATAGAACAACCAGTTCAAGCCATTTTGCTGACCTACCCAGGCCATCAAGACTAAAAAGAGCAGCTGTAAACTGGCAATAATAGGGTGGCAATAGCGGCCAAATAACAAGGCGGTAGATTTGACACCAATCTTCTGGTCATCGTCCCTGTCTACCATGGCATAAAAGGTATCAAAAGCCACAGTCCAGACTAAATTAGCCAGATACAAGACCCAAATCCAGAGCGGTATACCGCCGGTCACTTCCATAGCAGCCATAGGAATGCCCCAGCTATAGGCAGCCCCTAATACAAACTGAGGTAAGTAAGTAAACCTCTTCATAAAGGGGTAAATAACAGCTAAAGCAACAGCGACTAAAGCTAACAGCACTGTCGCCTGGCTTAAAAACAGCAGCAAACTGGCACTGCATAACATCAGCACAACAAACAGCTGCAAGGCCTCAGCGCCTGTTACTTTACCTGCAGCCAAAGGTCTGGCTTTAGTGCGTTCAACATGACCATCAAAGTTGCGATCGGCATAGTCGTTAATCACACAACCTGCAGCGCGCATCAAAACTACGCCGGCGCTAAACACAACTAATAAGCTGAAATCAGGTAGTCCGGCAGACACCAGCCACAAAGCCCACCAGGTAGGCCACAGCAGCAAATAAATACCTATAGGTCTGTCCAGCCGCATTAACTGGCGGTAATAAGGCCAATGCTGCCATTGCAATTGCCATCTCATAACTCAAGCACTCCGGGTAAAAAGATTTCCTGCACCAGCAATGGCTGCTGCTGCACAGAAAAAATCGAACGTCTGGCCCAAAGCTGTTGCTGTCTGCCCACTACAGGCAAAAGCAAACCAGGCTCAAGCAAAGCCACCTCAATAGCGCCCCGCTCTAAACTGGCATGCTGAAAAATATATTCGCCCAATGGCTGAGCGCCTAAGCGGGCTAAAGGTTGCATCTGTTCCAGCGTCGATTCTGGTAACCAGCTTTGCGCATACACACAAGCCTTGTCATCGCACCACAGAATAACGTCGCGCTTTAATCCCTCGACCTGTTGCCACCGCTGTTGCAAAAAATCAGGCAGAGCTTGCCAGTGCTCTGTGACCAGTTCCAACCTAAAGGCCTGGCAACGACTCTTGAGCAGAGCGGTCAGCGAGCCTTGGCTGATTAACCAGGGTTCAAGCTGAGCGGGCAAAACCAGCTGCCCGGCACTTTGCCAGGAAGCATCAAGCTGAAAAAGACTGTCTGTGCTGTGCATAAAATTAAACTGCAACTAAGTTACTGCGCATCATAACAATTTTGCTGTCGTATTGGTATTTAACCTGCGGAAACAGGTACCATAGTCATATTCTGATTTCCTGACCTGAACCATGATGACCTCCTGTCATACCTTAATTATTGGAGCCGGCCACGCTGGCTATAGTCTGGCCAAAGAATTGCGTAAGCTAGACCAAGATCGTGTGATTTACCTGATCAGCAGCGATAGCGCAGACCATTACTCCAAGCCTTTGTTATCTAATGGTTTTAGCAAACAAAAAAGCGCTGAAGATCTGATCCAAAAAACCGCAGAACAAATGGCCGCCGAACTGAATATCACTATTTGGCCCTTTTGCTATGCAAAACAGATCAATGCCAGCCAGCATCAGGTTGAGACCAATAAAGGGCTACTAAACTATCAACAATTAGTGATAGCCACAGGAGCAAGTCCGGTAAAACTGCCATTACCCCAGGCCACCACTGGACTGGTGTGGTCTGTTAATGATTTAGCTGATTACAGGCATTTTCTGCAGCAAAGCCAGGGCAAAAAGAAAATAACAGTGCTGGGTGCTGGTTTAGTTGGCATCGAATATGCTAACGATTTAGCGCTGGCAGGTTTTCAGGTGTCAGTGATAGCACTGGAGCAACAACCTTTAGATCAGCTGCTGCCTCCGCAATTAGGCGAATTGTTGCAGCAGGAGCTAAAAACCAGTGGCATAGAGTTTTATTGGGGATCGGCCATAGCAGGAGCAGAACTGGGGCAAGAGTTAAGTGTGGTGCTGGCTGATGGCCGCAGCCTGACTACAGAACTGATACTATCAGCTGTGGGCTTAAAACCCAGACTAGAACTTGCGATGCAGGCTGGTATTGACTGTGGTAAAGGTATAAAGGTCGATCAGAGGATGGCAACTTCGGTCCCTGATATCTATGCTTTGGGCGACTGTGCTGAAGTATGTGGTTATAACCTGATGTATGTTCAGCCTATTAGCTTATCAGCTAAAGCCTTGGCTCTTACGCTGACAGGACAAAACACTGCAGTACAATTTCCTGTGATGCCTGTGATTGTTAAAACACCAGCTTTACCTGTTGTCAGCTGGCCAGCAGCACCACAAGGGTCTGGAGAATGGACTTTTAGCGGACAAGGATTGGATTGGGTTGCCAGATGTCAAACCCAGTCCGGCGAGCTGATTGGTTTTGCTTTAACCGGAAAAATGGTGTCACAACGTTTAAGACTGGCAAAAGAAATGCCGGCTTTGATAGCTTAACGCCCTGCCTTCGGGTAAGATCCTTTTTGAATGTTTGATAAAAATGAAAGAGTAAACCGGATGAAAAGAGCGCTGACTTGTTTTGTTTTTTTATTGTTAAGTCAAAACCTTTGGGCACAGGATCCAGCCGAAGCTCCAGCAAAAGCCACTTATGCATATTTTGGTTTTGACCCTGATATAGTCACTAACTATGTCACTCCTACAACTGAAGAGTTGGGCTATGTGCGTGTCACTATGGAGTTGATGATTATGGATAAAAAGTATCTGGACGTTGTGACACACCACGAACCCCTGATACTGGATAAAATAGTCGCAGCTTTTGGCCGTGAGAATGCAGATACCATTAAATCACTGACAGGCCGGGAAGAAATCCGCTTAAAAATTCTGAACGAACTTAGGGATACTCTGAAAAAAGAGACGGGTCAGGATATTCTAAAAGACGTGTTATTTACCAAGTACTTATATCATTAAGTACAAAAAAAGTTCTTACCGCACTGTCAGCGCTGAGCGGTAAGAACTTTAGTAGCGGCTATGAGCACAAGCGCAGAAACAATCCCCGCCACTAAACCAGCCAGATGTGCCCAATTCGCCATAGATATCCACAGCAGGTCAAAAAATCCTATCAGTAGCCACACCAGCATAAAGCCCACTAAGCCTGAGCTGATTTGTAAGCCCCAGCCAGGTCTTAACCAACCGCAAATCCAATAAAAGCCAAATAAGCCGTAGACCAGACCTGACATACCACCAAAGTGCGCATCGACCAGCAAAAACTGCACAAGGTTAGAGACCAACAACACCACAAGTGTCAGACTTATTGCACTAATACGGCCCAATTTCAGCTCGAGCGGACCTAATAAGTACCAGACCCAAATCAGGTTAAACACCAGATGAGATGCAGAAAAATGCAGCCAACCCGGAGTAAACCAGCGCCAGCCTTGCTCCAGACTCAGACCTAGTTCAGGTTTCAGTTGTAAGGCAGACAAAGCTGCCATGGGGGCTATTTGTTGCCAGCCATACACCAGCAAAACGGACAACCAGACCAGATGGCAAAACCAGCCACCTTTGGCCCACAACTGCTGCCAGTAGCCCGATAAGCCTGCAGAGCCTGTACCAGACTGCACAACTTCAGCCCTATCCCAGGCTGCAACCTGATAGCGATCAGCATAAGGATTGAGCAAAAAACTTTCTAACTCAGCCAGCACCTGCGCCTGATGTTCTGGCGCACACCAGAGCTCTGCCTGCTCTGCAGAATGCACCACTACGCTAACGTCCAGTTGCTGATTCTTACAATAATCAGCCAAACTCAAAGCTGCAGCAGCTGAGGCAAAATCGCCAATTTTAATCATGGGAATCACTGACAAAAGGCAGTTGCTGGCGCCAGGCTTCAAAACCGCCATCCATACTAAATACTGTTTCAAAACCTTGTTGTGCCAGATACTGAGCTGCGCCCTGACTGGAATTACCGTGATAACACACCACAACCACAGGTGTTTCAAACTCAGTTTGCTGAATAAACTGATTCAGGCTGCCATTGGTTAGATGAAATGAGTTCGCAATATGGCCAGAGGCATAACTTTGCTCATCGCGGATATCTACAACTACTGCATTATGTTGCTCTATTTGTTGTTGCGCTGTGGCCACAGAAATACGGCTGAATTCACTCATAAGTTACTCCGTTTAGGACTTCTAATTCAAATCAATGCCGCGATTGTAGCCCAGCCAAACTATGTTGAGTACCACAGGCTGCAGAAGATCCGTTGAACTACAGAGAATCGACGAAGAAATAACCAGCATCAATGAACTAAATACCGCATTAAAACACCAAGTTAACAATTACAGCTTTAGCTCAAGCCCAAGCTTAGGTAAAATAGCGCCCCTTGTTAGTTTGGAATCAGAGTACCCATGTCAGATAGTCCCCTGTATTTAATTTACGATCCTGCTTTTGATGATATGGACGCCGAAGGCTGCCCAGGATTTGGTTTTATACTGGTGTTTGACGAGCAGGATCTGGACAACTACCAATCAGGTGAGAACCCGCCTTTCCCTGCGGTATCTATGTTATTTACCGACCATGCTGATGGCAGTATCAGTGGGGATTTATTAGGTTGGGCGCAACTGGATGCTGAAATATTTCAGCAATTCCCATTAGGACAGTTTTTCCAGTTGATGGAACAGGCTGCCCAGGTGGCTATTAATGCCTATCGTCAGGTGGGTCAGGTGCCGGATAAACTGATAGCTCAGCTGCTGCCAGACGATGATTTAATTCAATTTGATGTGCAGTTTGCCACGCTGGAATTGAATGACGCTGAAGCAGAATCTCAGCTGGCCAAACAAATGATGTCAGGCCGCCCCTATTTAGATTCTTAATCGATCCTTTTCTCTTTCGGCTCCGTAATCAGACAAAACGGAGCCTGTATGACCCATCATAAATTACATCTTCCTCAAAAAATCTGCGCCTGCTGTGGTTTAGCTTTTAGCTGGCGGAAAAAATGGCAAAAAAACTGGTCTGAAGTAAAGTATTGCTCTGAGCGCTGCCGCCGGAAAAAATGACTTTCAACCTATTGTAAAGTCCTGCAACAAAGCTGTTAAATAAGGGTTAACCTATAACGCAGGATCTGTTATGAAAACTCTATGCCTTTTTGCCGCTTTAAGTAGTTTTGCTTTACTAGCCAGCGATTTAAGCTCTTACGACTTATTGCTTGAGCAGGATAAATTCCGTCAGTTACAACAGCAGCTCGGGAGTACGACCACTTTATCCGACAAAGAGCTGCGGATACTGCAACTAAAAACCATGTTGGGTTTACGCCAGTCTGAGCAGGCTGAGCAACTGGCCAATCAGGCGCTTGAAGCTTATCCACAAGATGCAGAGCTGCTGCGCCTTTCGGCATTAAATCAATTTAATCTGGCTCAAGAGAGCAGTATTTTTTCTGCAGGTTCCTATGCCAAAGCAGGCTTAGCTTTACTGAAACAGTCTATGGCTGCAGATCCAACAGATTTAAAAACTCAACAAACTCTGATTGGTTTTTATCTGCAGGCGCCTTCTATTGCAGGTGGTGATACCGAAGAAGCCAAAAGACTGGCTAAAGCTATGGCGGAAAAACATCAGCCAGAAGGCACCTTAGTGACCATAGATGTGTTAATGAATGACGACAAACTACAGGACGCTATTAAGCTTGCAGAACAACAGTTAAAGCAGTATCCGGAACACCCTGCATTATTAGGTGCTTACGCAAATTTACTGAGTTTAAACGAAGATCCCGCCAATGCTTTTATTCAGTATCAAAAAGCAGCGACTGCGGCGACAGACTTATCAGAACGCCAAGGCTACTACTATCAATTGGGTCGCCTGGCCGCCACCAATCAACAAGACCCGCAACGCGGCCAGCAGGCGCTGTTGGACTATTTAGCTTTTTATCAGGACAGTGATAACGCCAGATTCAGTTGGGCGCAATTGCGCTTATCGCAGATTTATCTGTTACAAAAACAGCAGGATAAAGCTAAAGAGTTGCTCCAACAGATCAAAAATAAGCCGCAGGACGATGATCGGCTGCAAAGTGAGTTGAAAAAACTAGAAAAACAGCTGAAAAACGCCTGAGTTGAGCTTTAACTGAAGGGATCTCTCGATCCCTTTTTGCTTTTTAGGCGAAGGCCTTTTACTATATGCACTTTATTTAATCACCCAGATCGCCGGAATAGCAGCATGGCAAAAGCAATTAATATGGCAGAGGTAGAAAAAGCGCTCAGTGGCTTTACTATTCCTCCTCAGCCCACTGTTTTATTAAGTATCAAAGCAGAAATTGAAAGTGATGATCCTAATATCAAGCGTATTGCTGAGCTAATCAATCAGGATCTGGGCATCGCAGGTTTTACTCTGAAAGTAGTGAACTCTGTGTATTTCGGCTTACGCCGCAAAATCAGTTCAGTAGAACATGCCTGTAAATTTTTAGGCTTAAACCGGGTGATTAAATTAGTCAGTTCAGTGGTATTACGCTTTACCTTAAGCGAAGGCCGGACTGATCGCTTTACCGAGAATCTGTGGCAAAGTGCCGGTCATGTGGCTAATGCGGCCGCTTTATTGGCGCAGCAACTACGATATGGCACAGATTGCGCTGACGATGCCTATAGCCTTGGCTTATTCCACAACGCCGGTATGCTGTTAATCAGCAGCCAGTTTAAAGATTATGCCAAAGTATTGAAGCAGGCTCATTTAGCAGGTTATGGCATGTCTGAAGGTGAAGAACAGAACTTCCAGACCACCCATGAACTACTCGGCTATATGATTGCTCAATCCTGGGGATTGGCGCCTGAGCTGACCAACGTCATCGCCTATCATCACAGCCACGCTTTGATCCTGGCATCCAATGATATCTATGAAAAACGCTTATTTGCGCTGCTGAAACTGGCAGAACATATGACAGATGAAAGCAAAATATTGCTCGATCTGGACATAGATCCTGAGTGGGACCACAACAAAGCCACCATTCTGGATATTCTGGAACTGGACGAGCTCTCTTTGCACGATTTAGGTGACTACCTGTATCAAAACGGTGTACCTAATCATTATCACGCCTAAGTATGGGAGCTTCGGCTCCCTTTTCGTTTGTGCATTATTTTAGTTAACCAGAGTTCTATTCAAGATGCGTATTGTATTGGCCCCAATGGAGGGCGTAGTGGACCATTTAATGCGGGATATGTTAACCCGTATTGGTGGCTTTGATTTATGCATCACTGAATTCGTCCGGGTGGTCGATCAATTACTACCAAACCGGGTATTCACCCGTATTTGTCCTGAATTAAAGCAAGGCGGTGTCACTCCAGCCGGCGTACCTGTGCGGGTCCAGTTATTGGGTCAGGAACCACAATGGCTGGCTGAAAACGCAGTAAGGGCAGTACAACTGGGCTCGCCCGGTGTGGATTTAAATTTTGGTTGCCCGGCCAAAGCGGTGAATAAAAGTCGTGGCGGCGCAGTATTACTGAAAGAAACTGAAACTCTGTACCAGATTATTAAAGCTGTGCGAGATGCCGTGCCAGCACAATTTCCTGTCACGGCTAAAATTCGTTTAGGCTTTGACGATACCAGCTTAACTCTGGACAACGCCCGTGCTATTTATGAGGCCGGAGCGACTGAACTGACAGTACACGCCCGCACTAAAAGTGATGGCTACAGGCCACCTGCCTACTGGCCATGGATAGAAAAAATTCGCCAAACCATACCCTTAAATGTAGTGGCCAATGGAGAAATCTGGACACCCCAAGACGCAGCTTTGTGTTTAGAACAATCCGGCAGTACTGATTTGATGTTAGGCCGCGGCGCCTTAGCAAGCCCTGGACTAGCGCGGGACATCAAGCAGCATTTTGCCAATGGCACTCATCAAAAAATGCCATGGCCCCAAGTGCTGGAGCTGCTGTTGCAGTATTCAGACTACGAAATTGCAGGCGATAAAGGCCTGTATTACTCCAACCGGATCAAGCAGTGGTTTAGTTACCTGAAGCTGCAATACGCCGAAGCAGAGGTTTTGTTCCAGCAATTGCGCTTACAGCAAAAAGCACCGGACTTGGTGGCGACTTTGCGTGGGGCTTTAAACAACATCTGAGCAAGCGACTGACTCAATCAGCATCTCAGCTTAGGCTGTTACACTCAGATGCGTTCAGTGATCTTTGCTAAAATCTGCCATTAATTCTTTATAGTCACTCCAGTTAGGATCTGAATAAAACGTAATTTTTAGCGGATATCTAGGATGTTCAGCAAGAGCTTTGTTCAATGCGTCCAAATAGAAGTCTTGGCTGACAGTGTAATATACGAACTCTCGCACATTATTACCTGTTTTGGTGTAGGCTCTGAAACCAGAGCCTTGCTCAGCTAAATCGTCCAATACAGATTCAAAACCGTAGATGAGCTCTAAATCAGAGGGAGTGGGCATGCCTTTGTTTGCTTCCCCCTCATAGTGCCAAGAGATAACCACCAAAGCAGGAAAACGCCCGATTACATCTTCTGTCGGCAGGTAGTTATCAAATGCGTACAGTATTGTTTTTCCGTTTTCTACAACTTTGCCAACAATTCCCTCTGACTCTGCACTCACGTTAGTAGTTACTCCTAGAATTAACGCAAACAAAATATGCCTCAATGGGCCCCCTCAGACAAAAGCGTCTTGCTTTTTAGTGTGGCATCCAGCCTAGCTTCTTTCTCTGCCATTCACCATGCTGTTCTGCCGAAAAATAGCTCTGGTAAATTAAGCTATTCGGCCAAAGGGGACATATGCAGCGTTGCACTCGCCACAGGCTGCTCAGTTAAACTATCTGCCCTTAACACCAAAGCCGAAGTCGGCTGAATACAACACGCCAATACTTCATCAGCGCTACAGCTCATGCTAGGTTCCAGCACTTGTTGATACTGGCCTTGCACCACCCGCACTTTACAAAGACCACAAGAGCCGCCTTTGCAGTCGTAATTCAGTGGAACTCTCGCGGCGAGAATAGCGTCCAGTACTGATTTATGGCCCTGACTATCCGCAAACACACCATTGATTTCTATAGGAAAACTTTGCTCACTTGCAGCAGCACTAAAGAACTCAGCATAACAATGTTGCGCCCCTAAAATGCCTAAATCATAAATCAGCTGCTCCACCATTTTTGCTGAAGCGCAAAAATAATACTGAGCTTGTGGACCAGCAAGTTTATACAAATAACCTGCGTCAATCCGGCCTTTAACGCCCTGCCAGTCAGCTGGTGGCTGAGTGAGAGCTATACGAAGTTGTAAACCGGGCAAACGGCGCAGCAAGGGATAAAACACTATATCCTCCAGACGACGCGCCTGATAGACCAAAAATACCTGACGTTTTTGCCTTATAGCAGCATAAGCCATCGCCAGCATTGGCGTGATCCCTACCCCAGCAGCCACAAGCACCAGAGGCTGACGCGAGCGATTTAACAAAAAATGTCCGCGTGGATAAGAGCTTTCTATCAAATCGCCCACACTTAATTGCGTGAACAATGCCTGACTTAAACGACCATCAGTTTCGGCTTTAATCACCAGTTGGTAATAACGTTGCTGACTACAATCCTGGGCTAATGAGTAAGCCCGGCTGACTGGCTTGCCCTGTAAATCTCTGCCATAGAGCAGGATATGCTGACCCGCTTTCGCTTTGGGCAATAGCTGGCCGTGCGGATGTTGCAGCCATAACTTCAGATACTGGCCCTGACGCTTTACCCGCACCAGCTGCAATGTTAAACGCTGATTCTGTAATTTTGGCAAAGCTATATGCTGCCAGTAGCCGCGGCCAAACAAGAAGAAGGTCAAAAAAAGCAGAGCAACAGTCAGGGCGATCATCGGAGCTATGAAGTTCAGATAAGAATAATTATCAAATGATAACAGATCGCATTTAGGCTGCCAAGCAGGAAATAGATAGCAAAAAGCAGGATGAAACAGAGGGCGAGATAGAGGGTCAGAGCCAAAGCTCTGACCCTGCTCAATTACCAGTTCAGAATGACTTTACCGGATTGGCCTGAGCACATAATCTCAAAACCTTCCTTGTAGTTTTCCATTGGCATTTCGTGGGTAACTATTGGGGTTAAATCCAGGCCTGATTGAATTAAGCTGGCCATTTTGTACCAGGTTTCAAACATTTCGCGACCATAAATGCCTTTGATCACCAGGCCTTTAAAAATAACCTTGTTCCAATCCACCGCCATATCTGAAGGAGGAATACCTAACATGGCGATTTTGCCGCCATGGTTAATGGTATCTAACATGCTACGAAAGGCTGAAGGTACACCGGACATCTCCAGACCCACGTCAAAACCTTCGGTCATGCCAAGCTCATTCATCACGTCTTTTAAGTTTTCTTTGCTGACATCCACAGCACGGGTCGCGCCCATTTTACGCGCCAGCTCTAAGCGGTATGGGTTTACGTCTGTAATGACAATATGACGGGCACCGACATGGCGGGCCACAGCGACCGCCATAATACCTATAGGGCCAGCACCTGTGATGAGTACGTCTTCACCTACTAAATCAAAGGACAAAGCAGTGTGCACTGCGTTACCAAAAGGGTCGAAGATAGCAGCAATATTATCCGGAATATTGTCCGGAATTTTAAAGACGTTAAAGGCAGGAATAGACAGATATTCAGCAAAAGAGCCTTCACGGTTTACACCTACACCTACGGTGTTACGGCATAAATGCACACGACCAGCGCGGCAGTTACGGCAGAAACCACAAACTAAATGACCTTCGCCTGATACGCGGTCGCCTTTGGCAAAACCACGAACCTCAGAACCCATATCCACCACTTCGCCGACATACTCGTGCCCTACCACCATGCCATGAGGAATAGTGTTTTGTGCCCATTCATCCCATTTGTAAATATGCACATCCGTGCCACATATAGCGGTTTTTTTGATTTTGATCAGCACATCATTCGGGCCTACTTTTGGCATTTCAACTTCGGTTTGCCAAATACCAGGTTCTGCTTTTAATTTTGCTAATGCTTTCATTTTGGCGTCCTCAGGCAATTACGCCCATTTCTTTACCAATACGGATAAATGCGCTGATGGCTTTATCCAGGTGTTCTTTATCATGAGCGGCCGAGATCTGGGTGCGGATACGGGCCAGATCTTTAGGCACTACAGGGAAAGAGAATCCCACTACATAAATGCCTTCGGCCAGCATACGGCGCGCCATTTCTGCTGCGACTTTGGCATCACCTAACATCACAGGAATAATAGCGTGATCTTTGCCTGCCAGCGTAAAACCAGCGGCTGACATTTTTTCGCGGAAATAACTGACGTTGTCCCATAACTTAGCACGCAGCGCATCGCCTTTTGCCAGCAAATCCAATACTTTGATCGAGGCGGTCACAATAGAAGGGGCTAAAGAGTTAGAAAATAAATAAGGACGTGAACGCTGGCGTAACCACTCAATCACTTCTTTTTTGCCTGAGGTGTAGCCACCGGAAGCGCCGCCTAAAGCTTTGCCTAAAGTACCAGTGATAATATCAACACGGTCCAACACATCGCAGTATTCGTGGGTGCCACGGCCATTTTTACCAACAAAACCTACAGCGTGGCTGTCATCAACCATCACCAGTGCATTGTATTTGTCAGCTAAATCACAAATGGATTTTAAGTCAGCAATAACGCCATCCATAGAGAACACGCCGTCTGTGGCAATCAATTTAAAACGGGCGCCATCAGCGTCAGCTTGTTTCAGTTGAGCTTCTAATTCAGCCATGTCGTTATTGGCATAACGGTAACGTTTGGCCTTACACAAACGTACGCCATCTATAATGGAGGCGTGGTTTAATGCATCGGAAATGACAGCGTCTTCAGCACCTAAAATGGTTTCAAACAAACCACCGTTGGCATCAAAACAAGAGGAATACAAAATAGTGTCTTCAGTGCCTAAAAAGCCGCTGATTTTTTGTTCCAGTTCTTTGTGAATATCCTGAGTACCGCAGATAAAACGCACAGAAGCCACGCCAAAACCGTGGGAGTCCAGACCTTGTTGGGCCGCTTTAATCAGGTCAGTATTATTGGCTAAACCTAAGTAGTTATTAGCACAGAAATTGAGTACTTGTTCATGACCTACGGTCACGGCGGCTTGTTGCTGCGAGCTTATCACTCGTTCAGCTTTGTACAGGCCCTGCACTTTTACGTCTTCTATTTGTTGTTGTAAATGCGCAAGGAAAGGAGTCGTTCGCATAACTTTCTCCAGAAAGGCTGAGGGACTTGGTAAAAACGGCAGTATTGTAATCACTAAGCGGGAGGGATGCAGCGCTTTTCGGTCAGAAAAGGCTGCAGATCGGATTAGTTGCGTAGCAAATAGTTGCCAGTTGACTACTAAATTGTCTGAGTGCCAGACAAAGTCTGATAGTGCTGCTGCAATTTTTCTATACGCGGCATGGCCTGAGTCGTAGCGTAAGGTTTAAATAACAACAGCACCTTGAGCACGCCCAGATAAGCCTGTTCTTTGGACATAGTCCTGTGTGGATCCTGAGTTTTTAAATAACTGATCCAGAAGGTGACGACCAGTTTGACTGTATGAGCAAAATTAGCAATATCAGCATCATCTATGGCGATAACGTCTGCCTTTTTTAACGCACTCAACACCGAAATGACTTTTGCCAGCACAGCTTTTTGCACTGTTAAATAATCCTGCTGTAACGCCTGATCCCGCGACAGAATATCCGGCAGATTGGCGTAAAAAAAGTGGAAACGCCACATCAACTCAAAGACGACGTCCAGATACTGAGCCAGGGAATCCAGCGCTTCGGAGGGCTGGCTCGGAGGCTGTAGCCTGCTATCGAGCAGCTTGGCATACTCACGGAAGATATTCCGCACTATGTCTTCTTTATTCCGAAAATGGTAATACAGGTTTCCCGGGCTGATACCCAGATGAGCCGCTATATGATTAGTGGTAATAGAGCGCTCACCCTGTTGATTAAATAACTCGATACTTGCCTGCAATATCTTGTCTTTGGTTCGAAGCTTCTTATCCATCCGCGTATTTCTTTTTTATTTATTTTTTATTAATTTGCTATAGTAACGCCAATTCGATTAAAAACTCTAGTCGTGTCTAGCCTTCTTATCTGAAGCTGCAGTTTTGTCCACTGCATCACCCATTACTTTAGGTTTAAACAACACAGGGATCCGCATAAAACAATGAAAACCAAAGCAATTTATCCCGGTACTTTTGATCCTTTAACCAATGGTCATAGTGACCTAGTGCAAAGGGCTTCGCGTTTATTTGATCAAGTGATAGTGGCCGTCGCCTCTAATCCCAGCAAACAACCTTTGTTTAGTCTGGCGGAGCGGGTGCAGCTGGCAGAACAATGTTTTACTGATCTTCCAAATGTCACAGTGGTGGGTTTCTCTGGCCTGCTGGCTGATTTTGCCAAACAAAATCAGGCTCAGGTTTTGTTACGTGGAGTTCGGGCTGTCGCAGACTTTGAGTATGAGTTTCAATTGGCCAGCATGAACCGCCAGCTCAACCCAGATTTAGATAGTTTGTTTATGACACCTTCAGAAAAAAATACGTTTATCTCCTCCACTTTGGTGAAAGAAGTTGCCAGACACGGTGGTGACGTCAGCCGTTTTGTTGCAGCTCACGTGGAACAAGCTTTGAAGCAAAAATTTACTGCGGTTTAATAAGTAGTCAAAGAATAATTCGGGTCAGGGTAAAATTACATCATAGATTTAATTTTACCCTGACCCGAATTAGTTAAAGCTTGATGAAGATATTGCGTTTATACAGCAGTAACGACAAGTACCAAAATCCAATGACATGCAATAATGCAAATACAAAAGAAGCCAGTTTAGCTGGAAAAACCAGAGCTAAAAGCTCAAAGCCCAGCTGATACAGCGAAACCAAACCTGCCTCTGTTGGAATAAAAATCAGCTGCCCTATCAAGACAGACCATAACCAGGCCAAAACATAAATAAAGAGCGGATTCGTGCCGTACACCTTTAAAGGTTGCGCCGCTTTAGTCCAGCCTTTGATATCTATACACCAAACCAGAGTCGCTAATAACAACAAAATTAAACCATTGCTCAGCGCCAGATAACTGCCTGACCACAAAGCTTTGTTGACAGGCCAGACCCCTTGCCAAAGCGCGGCAAGCAGCACTAATGCCAAGCCTGATATCAGCAACAACCTGAACGCTTCCTGATGTTGTTTGCCTTGTACTACTGAAGCTGTGCCAAAACCTATCAAGACGGCCACTACACAAGGCAAGGTGCTTAACAGACCTTCAGGGTCAAAAGCCAGACCAAAGCCCTGATACAAGTGAGCTGCACCAAAAAGAGCTAAGTCCCACTGCCTAACCAGATTATGCTCCAGACTATAAGGCTGCTCTCCTCCTCCAAGTACCAAAGCTAACCAGTACAACGCCACCAGAGCCACAGCGATAAAAGGCAAATAGCGACGCTTTATGCTTAAGACCAAAAGTGCAGCGGCCCAATAGGCCAAACCTATACGTTGTAAAACGCCAGGTAAACGTAATTCTGCCAACTCAACAGTAAAAGGAACATAATTCAACAGCACGCCAATGCCAATGAGTTTTAACGCCCTGCTGCTCACCCGCCAGACGCTGTCTTTCGACAGCTCTGTATTTTTAAGCGAGTAGAACATTGCAGCACCCACTACAAATAAAAAGGTGGGGAAAACAATATCCGCGAAGGTAAAACCATCCCAGGAAGCATGCAGTAGTGGGCTATAGACATGCTGCCAGGATCCTGGTGTGTTCACCAAAATCATTAAAGCTATAGCTAGTCCTCGTAACGCATCCAGCGCATAAAAACGTGGCGAGGACATCAGGCTTTTCTCCAGCCAGTTAACTTATGTCCCTTCAGCGCGTAAAACAGGATAAAAGCGTAACAAGGGAACATCACAAGGTAAGCACCTTGCTGACCAAGCCCTGTGCTGCTGGCAAGGCCCCAGAATAAAGGACCAAAAGCACCACCGGCTATACCCATAATTAATAAAGCTGAGCCTATGCTGGTTAAAGTGCCCAGGCCTGATAAAGCCAGAGGCCAAACCGCAGGCCAGACTATGGCGTTTGCCAGGCCCAGAACGGCGATAAATAACAAGGTATCAGGTAGAGCTGTACCACCAAAAGGCACTAGCACCAGGTTGGCAATCCAGTAAGAGCTGGTGTCGCCCAGTACTATCGCCAGCGTCAGTACTAAACCTAATACAGCAGACAGAGCCAGAGCCTTTTGCTGAGACAGGACTCGAGGGATCAAGACTATACCCAGCACATAACCCAATACCATACAGGCCATAGTGTAGGAGGTCATCACAGTGTATCGTTCGACACCTAAGGACAAGGCAAATAAACCTATGGTGTCTCCTGCTATCACTTCCACTGCAACATAAACAAATAACGACACTACGCCTAACACCAGTGAAGGCTTAGCTAACACAGCTTTCAACTGAGCAATACCAGTGCCTCTTTCTGACTCTTTTGCCAGCTCTGGTAAAGGCGAATACTTCACAGCAAGTGCAAGCAAACCTAAGAACACTGCCAACCCGAGGTAGGGGAACACCAGGCTTGCCGCCATAGCGTCAATTTGCTCAGGCGTCAGCACTGCATCGGCGGGTGCAGTAAAACCACTGACAATAAGTGCTGTAAAAACTAAAGGCGCTACTACACCAGCAGTTTTGTTTAAAATACCCATAATGCTGATACGCACTGCGGCCGTGTCTTCAGGACCAATTTTCACAACATACGGATTCACTGCTGTTTGCAATAAGGTTTGGCCAGCGCCAATTACCAGTTGTGCAAAAAGAAACAAGCCAAAAGTTTGAGTTTGTGCAGCTGGAATATACAACAGCCCCGCCAGCATCATCACGGCCATTCCTAACGCCATGCCATTTTTATACCCCACCCTGCGGATCAGCCAGGCTGAAGGCAAAGCAGTAAATGTCACAGCTATATAAAAAGAAAATAGGACCAGCGAAGCTTGCAGCGGGGTAAGTTGCAGCATCTGTTTTAAATAAGGCATCAAAGAGCCATTGAGCCAGGTGGCAAAACCTAATACAAAAAACAGCATGGCCACTATAGCCATAGGCACAACACTACTGCGCGCCTTTGCAGTATCAACTGTCATTTCCATAATTCCTTCCTGTTGCTTTAGTAGTTATTATTTTGAATTTATTGGATATTCTTTACACTTCGATAGAAGGACGGCCTTCAAGCCAACACTGTTGCACTAGCCCATCGGCATCCAGTAACACCAAATCAGCTTTGGTACCAATACGGATCTGACCACGCTCAGCACTGATCCCTAAAAACTCAGCTGGGTACAAAGAGGCCATCCGCACAGCTTCAGACAGATCCAAACCCAGCTCTTTTACGGCATAAGACACTGCGCTTGCCATATCCAATACTGAGCCAGCCAGATTGCCATTTAAGTTGGTTAACTTATTGCCTTCTCGAATCACTTTGCCATCAAAAAAATCAAACTCCGTTTGGCTGGTGCCGACTGGCGACATCGCATCAGTGACGATCAAGATTTTGCCTTTAGGTTTTGCGGCTAAGGCGACTTTCACCGCCAGAGGATGCACATGTAAACCATCTAAAATCACACCACACCAACTGTCAGGGTCTGCCAGTGCTGCGCCTACTACGCCAGGTTCACGTGAAGTCAAAGGCGACATCGCATTGTATAAATGCGTAAAACCTGTAGCACCCGCAGCCAAAGCCGCCTGCACTGTGGCTGCATCTGTATTGCTATGGCCTAAACAAACAATCACATCTGCATCGACTAAGTCTTTGATTTGCTGAGGACTGATGTTTTCAGGCGCTACAGTGATCACTTTAATACCCAGATCAGTGCGACGATAAATCGCCAGCTCTGCTTCTGATAAAGGCCGGATAAAGTGTTGTGGGTGCACGCCTTTTTTTGGTACAGACAAATGTGGCCCTTCAAAATGTACCCCCAAAACGCCTGGCTCTCTAGTGGCTATAGCCTGTGCTATCACATCAGCAGCTTGCTGCATCACCGCCACTGAATCAGTAATGACAGTAGGCAATAGAGCTGTACTACCAAACTGAGCATGGGCTTTCACCATAGTGCGTAGCGCTTGCAGGCTGGTGTCCGTATTAAATAAAGCGCCGCCGCCGCCATTGACCTGAACGTCGATAAAACCCGGTACTAAGGTGCCTTCCAGCACGGCACCATCAGCTGGATGTATTGAATGGATGCGACCTGAGTCAATGCTCAGCGTCACATTGTGCTGCCAGTTTTGACCATCAAAAAGCCGTGCTACTGAAATCTGTTGCATCAGAACCTCATCAAACTGTTTTTGTGACTTTGTTCAGTCCTGGAGGAGCGTCTGGATTCACACCTCTGCTGCGTGCCACAGCTTCAACATCCAGATAAAAGCGCTGCAACAACGCTAGAGGCACCACTCTTGGATTGGACGATAAGTCACTGTGATGCAAATGAACAATACGAGCTCCACGGCTACGAACTTCAGCAATTTGTGCCTGATGAGCCGCATTGGCTTCATCCGCTATGCTGACATCCACAATGGCAAATTGATCTTTGACTAAAGTCACAGGGCCATGCAGGAATTCTGCGCTGGAGAAGGCCTCCGCATGAATACCACAGACTTCTTTCAGCTTTAAGGCTATTTCACGACTGATGGCATAACCAGGGCCACGACCCAATACCACTAAATGCTTCACCCCTTCCAGCGACTGAGCGGTCAACTGAGGCGGTAGCTCAATAGCACGCTCCAGTAACTCAGGCAGACTGATCACCGCATCTTGCAGCTGGCTGTTGCCAGACCAGGCTGCCACCAACTGTAATAAAGCGCTTAAAGTGGCCAGATAACTTTTGGTCGCAGCTACAGCTTTCTCCGCTCCTACGTTCAGCGGAATAACCTGATCTGCTTGTTCTGCTAAAGGAGAACTCTCATCGTTGACCAGCGCTATCACTAAAGCTCCGGCTGCCTTCGCCATAGCGACCTGAGCCAGGATGTCCGGACTACGGCCAGACTGTGAAATAACCAGCACTAAAGCGCCGGTTAAATCCAGCTGCTTGTTGTATACACTGGCAATAGAAGGAGCTGCTGCTGCAACAGGTAATCCTATTTCAATTTCAATCAGATACTTGGCAAAAACCCCCGCATGATCGGAAGAACCACGGCCTACCATATAGACATAACGAGGTTGTTTCTGCTTGATCAACCGGACTATGTCAGCGATGCGATTGGCGTTAGCTGCTAGTTGTTCTCGGATCCGGCTTGGAGCTTCTGCTGCTTCCTGCGCCATAATAGTACGGGTCATGGTTCTGTTACTCACTGCTTAAAGTTAAGAAATACGCTGGGCTTTTTTTTGGCTCTGCTTTGCAAACCAGACAGCGCCAAATTCAGGTTCAGCTAAAGCCGGTGTGACTTTTTGCTGCACTTCTGAGGTCAAAAAAGGTTGTAGTTTGTGTGCCAGCCCACCAATTAAGGATAAACGTGGCGGGTTGATGCTCAATAATCGCTGAGCTATAGCACTGATATGAGCTGCTGCTTGTTGCACCAACTGCTGTGCTAATGCATCGCCTTGTTCGGCGGCGATAAACACCAAAGGCGCATATTTGGCGTAAGTCGTTGGGGTGGCATGCATGAAAAAATCCACCAGTGCCAGTGTCTGGCTGAGTTTTAATTCGTTACACAACAAATCGGTCAGTAGGGTTTGCGGGCCTAGCTGATCTTTTGCCAGCAGCACATGATGCACCATCTGCAAGCCTATCCAGGCCCCACTGCCGTTATCGCCGTAAGGAAAACCATGACCGCCGACTTCAATTAATTGACCCTTTACGTCGGCCAAACCACAGGAGCCTGTACCGGCAATAATCACTGCGCCATCACCGCCCTGGTGGGCACCAATGCAAGCCACATGTAAATCGCTGGTGAGATGCAACTCCTGAAACGGATGTTGCCACTCGGAAAAAATACGGAAATACTCTGGCATATTCACACCAGCTAAACCAGCACCCACAATGAGTCTGGACATGTCTTTAAAAGCCATGCCCGCACAGTTCAGAGCTTGTTGAGTGGCAGCAAGAATAGAATCAGTTGCTACTTTCATACCACGTAATGGATTTGCAGGGCCTGATAACCCCTCACCTATGACCTGATTATCCTCTGTGACTATGATGACCCGGCATTTACTGCCGCCACCATCTACACCTAAATAAAACGGGCCATCATAGCCTACTGCTGTAGTCATCCTACCAACCTCGTTGCATTGTCCGCTGGCCTGCTTTAATCCAGTCAGATTAAGCTTCGACCTGTTGCTGTCCATTATTTCATCAAAAACTGAATTGACAGCGTTGTCATTTTTTCAATTCAGCATATAATAATTTTGACAAATAACAAGACCCTTGTTTAAAAATCGAACTTGTTTTTTCGAGAAAAGCAAAAAAATAAATAAATTTACATTTAAAATCAAACAATTAAAAGAGGTCTGTCTTGTCATTGTTCTGTCACTTTGCCCATCCTTAAGATGCCAAATGCCAGACTTGTCGATCTCTACCCTAAGAATTGGAGACTAAGAGCTTGCAAATACAGCTGTGGTTTCTTGCTCTTAGAGGTAGTAAACCCGTTAGGGAATAGCCTGCGGTACAGTGTACCGCTGTTCAGGGGAGCATAAAATGAAGTATTTTTTACTACTATGGCTTTGTATTAGTTACTTTTTTAGTGGACAAGTTCAAGCTTTCACTCAAATAGAATTAGCAGAATTTGCCAAAAACACTGAGTTAAAGTTTGCCGTCAAAAGCAATTTTACTTCAGCCATACAAAGCAAAATTCAAGCGGAATTGCTGCTGGATAATAAATCGAGCCAAACTCTTACCGCAGGAGCCAGCGGTTGGGTGCTGTATTTCCATGCGATCAGAAAACTGGAGACGACAACCCAACAAGGTTTAACTTTGCAGCACGTGCAAGGTGATTTGCACAGCCTGACGCCCACAGCTGATTTTAAAGGTTTAGCCCCAGGCCAGCAGTTAGTTTTTACCTTTTCTCCTTCTTCAGTGCTGGTAAGCTACAGCGACTGGATGCCCAGAGCTTTTATCACAGCCAAAGGTTTGACTGCTGAAATCTTTGCCAATACAGACACAGAAGATTTCAGCCGCTTTGTTGAGGCTTATACCAAACCAGAACAACTACAACGTTTTAACCAACCTGGCCCGGATTTATACCCTATAGCCACCAGTCAAAATCGTTTTGTATTAAACCAACAGCAGCTATCTGCTTTTGCAAAGCCCGAACAGCTTTCTGTTATACCAAGCCCACAGCAGATTAGTTATCAACGAGGCCAGACTCAACTTAGCAACTCATGGGTGATTTATCACAGCGGCAGGTTAAGCTCCGAAGCAACCTATTTGCAGCAGCAACTGCAGCAAATCACCGGCTTGTCCTTAGCTTTAGTCACTCAGGCTCCTGCCAAGGATCAGCCTCATATAGCCTTAGGCACATCAGACAATAAAGACCAGCCTGAAGGCTATCAGTTGGTGATCCACGACGAGCAAATTGCCTTGAGTGGCAATGACAATGCCGGCGCTTTTTACGCGGTACAAACTTTATTGAGCCTGCTCCCTGTGGAGGGCGACCGCCATGTTTTAGCCAATGTGACTATCAAAGACTGGCCACGTTATGGCTGGCGTGGCCTGCATTACGATATGGCGCGCAACTTTCACGGTAAAGAAGTGACGTTACGGATCATTGATCAGCTTGCCCGTTATAAACTCAATAAACTGCATTTGCACTTAACTGAAGATGAAGGCTGGCGCATCGAGATCCCAGGCCTGCCTGAGTTAACTCAATTGGGAGCCTACCGCTGCTTTGATTTATCAGAGCGCAACTGTTTGCTGACTCAGCTCGGCACTGGCCCTTTTAAATCCGGTAACGGCAATGGCTATTACAGCACAGCGGACTTTATTGAAATTCTAAAATATGCGGCTGTGCGCCATATAGAGGTGATCCCTGAAATAGATATGCCAGGGCACGCCAGAGCTGCAGTAAAAGCCATGCAAGTCCGGTATCTGACGCTAAAAGAGCAAGGCAAAGAACAGGAAGCAACACAATTTTTACTGTCAGATCCGCTGGATAAGTCCAAGTACATGACAGTGCAAAACTACACAGACAACTCAATCAACGTCTGTATGCCCTCTACTTATGCTTTTGTCGATAAAGTACTGTATGAACTGCAGCAAATGTACCGTCAGGCTGGATTACAACTGAGCACTTTCCATATGGGAGGGGACGAAACCGGCGCTGGCTCCTGGACTGCTTCTCCTGCCTGCGAAAAGTTAATGGCGTCGCCAGACAGCGGTGTCGCTGGTGTGGCGGACTTAAAACCTTATTTTGTTGCCAAAGTCGCCCAATTGGCAGCCAAGCGACAGCTTAAGTTAGGCGGCTGGGAAGATGGTTTGATGTATGACGCTAAGACTCCATTTAACCGCCAGCAGTTTGCCAATGAACAAGTCTATGCCAACGTCTGGGATAACATTTGGGAATGGGGAGTCGCAGATCGCGCCTATCGTTTAGCCAATGCAGGTTATCAGGTGGTGTTGTCGCACGGCACTCACTTGTATTTTGATCACCCCTACGAAGCTCATCCGGAAGAAAGAGGCTATTACTGGGCTACACGCTTTACCGACGTGGCCAAAGTATTTGGTTATATGCCGGACGATTTGTACGCCAACGCTGACAAAACCCGCGAAGGCAAACCCATTGATGATCTGGAAACCTTGTTGGGTAAAGAATTACCTACTCTGGAAAAGCCAGAAAACATTCTGGGTATACAAGGACAAATCTGGACTGAAACTATTCGCACTGCGCAGCAATTGGAAGAAATGTTATATCCACGCTTACTGGCCTTAGCAGAAAGAGCCTGGCATAAAGCTGGCTGGGAAGGAGCAAAACCTGACACTGCAGCCAGACAACAAGATTGGCAACGTTTTGGCTGGACCCTGACACAAAAGGAGCTGCCGCGTTTAGCCGAAGCTGGCGTGGCTTTGTATCTGCCGCCTCCTGGAGCAGTGTTGCAAGATGGCTTGTTGTTAGCCAACAGCGCATGGCCAGGCTTACAGATCGAATACAGCGAAGATCAAGGAAAAACCTGGCTACCTTACACAGAAGCAATCAAAGTCAGCACTAACTTGCTGCTGCGCACTAAAGCTAAAAATGGCTCCACCAGCAGAGTGACTAAGCTGGACTAAGGCTAAAGTCAGAGCTTCGGCTCTGACTCACTACCAGACGAAAACAGCTGTGTCAGATGAATTTGAATAGCCAACTACTGGGCAAGAGTTAATAATTCTGGCTCAGTATCTGTTCCATCATCCAGCTGGCTCTGGCCGCGGTTTTCCCCGTAGATGGGTGCCCACTGCCGTGTAACAGGTCTTCAACCATGGCTTTTACATGGTAAAACTGGATATTTTCCGGATGAGGGATCTCCAGACTGAGCTGGTGTTGCTCTGTCACTAACTGAACTGGCAGATTTTCAAATACTGAAAATTCAATGCGACCTTTACTACCGTGGATCACCACTTTGTCCTGACGTTCAGCTGAGGCAAAATTCCAAAAACCACAACCTAAGCAGCCAGACTGAAATTGCCAGATCGCAGAGACCGCATCTTCAGCGGCGTAGAGCTGTTGCTGATTCAGGCTAAAACCCCGCACAGCCACCACATCCCCCAGCAAGTACAGCAGTAGATCCAGACCATGACTGGCTAAATCGACGAAATAACCCCCACCAGCTGTCGCCGGATCAGTACGCCAGTTGTAGTGGCCCGCCAGATCCACAGCACTGGGAGTGCGGTTAAAGCTCCACTGCACTTGCCGCGGTTCGCCAATAAGTTGCTGATCCAGCCATGCTTTGATTTGCAAAAACCGTGGTAAAGAGCGGCGGTAATAGGCCACGTACAAAGGCAACTGCTGTTGTGCAAACACATCCACCATCTGAGCGCATTCGTCGCTATTTAACGCCATAGGTTTTTCAACACAACAAATTTTACCTGCAGCTGCAACCAACAAAGCATAGTCTTTGTGGCTATCAGGCGGAGTAGCGATATAAACAGCATCGACTTCAGGGTCGTTGATCAGCTGCGACGCGTCGCTATACCAGCGAGGCACCTGATGACGTTTAGCATAATCTTCAGCTTTGGTCGCATCGCGACGCATGACGGCCACTAAGCTGGAATGAGCTACCTTGTTAAAAGCCGGACCACTTTTTAATTCGGTCACATTGCCACAACCTATAATGCCCCATCTTACTTGCTGCACCTCTTTCTCCCTCTTTGTCAGCATGGCCTTTAGACAAGCCTTGCTGCCACTTTAATAGGCCTTCCCTTACTTTGCTAGCCGAAAAGTTGAGCGCCAGCTTGAATAGACTCTTGTGAGCTCTGATATACCGTCCTTCCATGGACATCGCCTCAACTCTGTTCCCGACAGTTGCGGCATACCGTCCTTCCATGGACATAAAAAAGAGGATACTGCTGGCAGTATCCTCGAAGACCCTTGGGTAAGGATTGGCAAATAAAACACAACATCCATGTAAACTGGTGAACCTGATTAACCAACTACCAATTAGCCAGGCTCTGACGAGGGGGATACAACAAACAGACCCCAGCCGACTTCTGCTTGCCCCGTAACCTTAAAACAGAGCAGAGGCCGTTACCGGACTAGGACCAGATAAAACTTTACAACAATGACAACGCTGTCATAATGATAGTAGTGTTTTTTTCCACCAAATCAAGTATTTTTTAGCAGTTTTTTAAGCTGAAGCGTGCAAGAAACAACTCCCTTTCAGTGAGCAAGGTCGTCAGACGAAATGACAGCAGAACATAACTCAGCACAGCAGTTAAGCGCTATTCAGCAGCTGTTACATCAAGGTCAGAATGAGCAGGCACTGCAGGCTTTATTACAGCTGCAGACACAGCAACCTGAGCTGTTGACTGGTTATCAGCTGCTGTTTCCCCTGCTATTTAAATTAAGGCGACTTGCAGAGCTGAAGCACTATGGCCAGCTCTGCACAGAGCGATTGCCGCAGCAGTTATTAGGTTACCAGGCACTGTCTATGGCACAGCGTTTCTCGTTGCAGCACCAGCAGGCCATCCAGAGTTTGTTGTTAGCGCAGCAACGCTGCGGAACTACAGCAGCTCTGTTACATCAACTGGGCGTATTGCACAAAGAAGCAGGCCAGCTGCAGCAGGCTTCGGATTATCTGCAGCAGGCTATAGTGCTGAATCCGCATCAGGCCGAGACCTGGTGGCAAAGAGCGGACTTAGTCAAACAGCTGCCGCCAACTGAACTGCAGCAGCTACAGCAACTGGCTTCAACAGCAACCAGCCTGAAGGATCAGGCCAGTTTTTATTACAGCCTGTTTAGTGCCTATGACAAGGCAGGCCTGTATACCGAAGCCTTTGACGCACTGCAACAAGGCGCTAAGGCAAAAAGACGCAGCCTGCCTTATCAAAGCAGCAGAGAACTGGCTGAACTAGACAGTATTGCCAGGCATTTTGACGCTCAACTGCTAGAGCAACCAGCGGTTGACCCCAGCTTAGGTCAGCACGTCATTTTTATTCTCGGTATGCCGCGTTCAGGCACCACCTTAGTGGAGCAGATTATCTCCAGCCACAGCGAGGTGATTGCCGGGGACGAATTGTTTGAGTTGGGCCGGGCCAGTGCCGACCTGTTAAAGCAAAAGCAGCTAGATAAAGCTTTTCCTGAATGGGCTGGCGACTTATCCGCACAAGACTGGCATCAACTTGGAAGCAACTATCTGCAAGGCACCACCTATCTGCAACAAAAAAGTCGCTTCACCGATAAAATGCCACTGAACTTTAAAGCGATAGGCTTAATTCATAAAGCCCTGCCAGGGGCCCGGATTATTCATTGCCGTCGCAACGCTATGGATACCATTTGGGGTTGTTACCGCCAGCTGTTTGCCGATGGCATAGGCTTTAGTTACGATCTGGCGGAGCTAAAGCACTATTATCTGGCTTATCAGCGGCTGATGAACTACTGGCAGCAGCAGTTACCGCAAAAAATTCTCACTATAGATTACGAGCTGCTGGTCACAGAGCAACAGCCACAAAGCAAAAAGCTACTGGAGTTTTTGGACTTACCCTGGCAAGAGCAATGTCTGGATTTTCATCAAAATAACCGCTCTGTGCATACAGTCAGTAATAGCCAGGTGCGCCTGCCCATGTTTCAGTCCTCTGTTGGCAGTTGGAAAAAGTACCAAAGCCAGTTAGCGGAATTGGCCGCAGAGCTGGAACCTGAGCTCTGACAGGCTCTAGCGGACTAAGCCCTGTTGTTGCAAAAAGTCCAGCTGGGGCATCGTCATGCTCACCGCTTTATCAGACAGCTGTTGTAAGCGCTGAAACACCTGCCTATCAAGATCGGTGCACTGATAGTGCAACGCCGGATAATGCTGCATGCCATACAGGACATAGCGATAGTTTTCGTCAACAAAAGTAGTGGCGTAACCACCAGCTAAGTCATGGTATTCACAAATTTTATGCCGCCACAGCGCCAGTTTTTCCGGTAAGCCCGGACACAACTGCGCCTTTGCCGGCATGGCGCGCCAGAATTCAGTGTCTGTTCTATTGCTCAGGCAATAATGAAGCACAATAAACTGCTTCAAATCCTGATAAAAACCATTCATCGATTTGTTGTAGGCGTCTTTCACTGCCTGCGTCGGCTGCTTTTGCATTAAATGAGTGCCAAGCAAACGAGCACCGAGGTTAATCAGGTGCAAACCTGTCGACTCCAGTGGTTCAATAAAGCCACCGGCCAGTCCCACTGCGATGCAGTTGCCAACCCAAAATTCCTTACGGCAGCCAACATTCATCTCCAGATGAGTGCATTTGATAAACTCAGAATCCCAGCCAAGGAAATCACGTAACTCCTGCTCAGCCTGCTCTTTGCTCAGTCTGTTACCATCGTACACATAACCCGTGCCCTGCCTGCTGGTTAGGTCAATCTGCCATACCCAGCCATTACTCAGTGCTGTCGCCACAGTGTAAGGATTTGGGCTATGCCCTGGCGGTAACTCGCGCTGGATAGCCACAGCTTTATTGCATGGCAAAGCGTCGGTAAAGGACTGCCAGTTGTCGGCCTTTAATTGACTGATCAGCAGGCTGCGAAAACCTGTAGAGTCGATAAAGGTATCGGAACTGTAACTGGCTTTGGCGCCATGCACGGCACTGATACAGCCATCCGCTACTGTGACATCCGTGATGGTGTCCTCAATATGCTCCACTCCAGCCTCAACAGCTTTACGCTTTAAAAAACGCGCCAGCATAGCTGCATCCAGATGATAGCCATAAGGCACCACACCCTGGTAAGGTTTCGAACTCTGTGCTTTTGGGCCATGGCCTGCGGCCATCAGAGCCGCACTTAAGGATACGCCCTGGTCGTAGCGTTCAAAGGCAAACCTGCCTTGGGCCAGCCAACTGCTGGAGATATCCAATTGCTGACCCAGTTGTTGTTGCTCAAAGGGATGAAAATACTGATGGGTCTGGCCATCGACTGGCGCCATCCAGTTCCTGAACAAAATACCGGTTTTAAAAGTGGCATTGGTCTCGCGCAGCAACTCCTGCTCATCCAACCCCATGGCGGCAAAGAAAAAACGAATGCTGTGCACAGTCGCTTCACCAACGCCAATAATGCCGATATCCGGACTTTCAATAACCCGGATCCTGACCTGAGGGCTTTGTAAATTAAACAGCCGGTTTAGATAGATAGCCGTCATCCAGCCAGAAGAACCGCCGCCTACTATGGTAATGAGTTGTTGTTGCATAGTGTTGTCACCTGGCTCACACTTTTTGGAGGCCGAATTGTTTTATTTTCTCTATCAAAGCGCGATGCGTTGGCAACACAGCCACAGCATGTTGCTGTTGCTGTTGCACCCTGTTGAAATACAACTGCGCCTGATTTGGATCCGTCAGCTGATGACTCAGAGCACCGGCCGCTGGCTGAAAATTCATGCCGTACATCACGTACTGGTAGTTATCCAGATTAAAAATCTCAAAACGGCTGGGAAAGTCATAATGGCTGGGTAGTTGCTGCTGCCAGAATGCCAGCTGCTCCACCAAGGAATCCGGCGCATAAGCAGGATCGCGGTTATCAAGCCAAAAAGGAGAATCGTCTCTTTTTGATAAAAAATAATGCAATTTAATAAAGTCGATCACTTTATCCCAGGAATACTGCACCTTCTGGTTAAAACGTTTCGCCACGCCAGCTATAGCTCCAACAGAGGCAGGAAACTGATCGGCCAACATCCGTGCTGTCGCATCAAACACCAATAAACCTGTAGCTTCCAGAGGCTCAACAAAGCCCTGCGACAAGCCGATAGCAACGCAGTTTTGTTTCCAGGCACATTGACGGTAGCCAACCTGCATCGCAATACGGCGTACATCTTTTCCTGCCACAGCCGGGCCTAAATAATCACGGAATGTCTGCTCTGCCTGTTCATGGCTGGTATAACGACTGGAATACACATAGCCAGTACCACGACGGGTGGATAAGCCAATGTCCCAAATCCAGCCAGCCTCTTTGGCAGTGGCTATAGTAAAACTCGGTATTGGGCTCTGTTCGGACTCATAAGGCAGCTGAAAAGCCAGAGCATGGTCGGCAAAAAGCACGTCTTGTCTGGAAATGAAAGGGACATTCAGAGCCTGACCTAACAAGAGCGAGCTAGAGCCAGTGCAATCTACGTATAGATCGGCGCAAATTGTCCCACAGCTGTCGGTTGATACAGCTGCTATATCGCCAGCGGGCGACAGCTGAACGTCAGTGACATTCGCCAGCAGTCGGCTGACCCCCAGTTTCTCTGTGCCGTGTTTTGCCAGCAAAGCAGCAAATTGAGTTGCATCCAGGTGATAAGCATAGTTAGTCAGGCCATCAAACTCAGCATGGGTGATTTGCTTAGGCCCTAGCCCCGCATCACAAACCTTACCCTGAATAGTTAAAGCATCGGCATAACTTTGAGCTTGAGTGCCAGCTAACCAATAAGGCGTCAGATCAAAATTAAAGGCATCAGGGTAATCAAACAGATGATGGTAATAGCTACTTTGGCCAGCCACTGGATTGTGCAGCCAGTCCACAAATTTAATGCTTTGCTTAAAAGTCGCTTCACAGTGACGAACCAGGTCGGTTTCACTGATACCAAGGTAACTCAAACTACGACGTATAGCAGGAACAGTGCTTTCGCCTACTCCAATGATGGGAATGTCCGGTGACTCCAGCAAGGTGACTTTGACGCCACCCGCTGTGCCTGGTTTTAGCTTTTTTGCCAGATGGCAGGCGGTTAACCAACCAGCCGCACCGCCGCCAACCACTAAAACATGTTGTATTTTTTCTGTCGTTTGCGAAGACATAAGAAACCTCAAACGACTGGCCTAAAATCAGGCCGCCGTTGCTTTTTTGCTTTGACGCTCACCCAGGCGCTGCACTTGTTGCAGTGACATCAGGTGGGCATAAATTCCTGGCAATAGGCCTTTTTTACGTAAATCAAGGAACTGCTCGTCTGATAATTCCTGCAGTTTTTTCTCATCAACAATATAAATACCGTTGATTTCACGAGGCTTGCCTTCGATAGTCATAGTCAACGTCTGAGGGATCAGTAATTCCATATCCGCCAGTGTTTTATTGAAGACTTTGGTAATTTGCGCCAATTGAATAGTGTCACCTAAAGACTCAGTTCTGGCTTTGAGGAAATCAGACTCTGTACCATCTTCATTGAAGAGCGCAAAACCTTCTTCTGAATTCACCATTGGGCTTGATTCAATCACCGCTACTAATAACTGCTCAGGATTGTTGCCATCTTCCATCAGTGCCAGTGGATAGTTACGTAACACGCGAGGAACATAATTGCCTTGCCATTCACCGTCCTGAACTAACAGATTTTGACCCGGAGCCAGAGCTAACATAGCCACAGATTCAAAAGTGCCATTTTCATTGTTTTTCACAAAAACTATTGGCAATTCTGCTGCAACACGAACAAATTCATGCGCAACTACTGGCACTATGTGTTGCGTTTCAATATGAGCAAAAGCTTTTTTCCGGCTGATTTTAAGCGCCGCATGCTTTTCACGGAATAAAGGGGTAACTTGTACAGACATGGCTATAACCTCTGACTACTACGTATTGGTTGCGTTAGCCTTTTTGAAGGCTTGTTGAGTGGCTGACCTTAAGAGACCAAAACTGCAGACACAAAAACCACAGTTTGAAGCACTAAAGGCCTATGACCAAAGAAACAGCAATTAGGCGTCATGAAGCTGCAGCTGCTGGTTCTTGGGGCATAAAAGGGGAGAGGACTCCCCTTTTCGTAGCCACCAACTTACCCTAATTTAGAATTTGAAACTAGCACCTAAAGAGATTCTGCGTGCCATTTCATATTCAAAGATCGGGAAACCATCAGCAAAACCATTGTAGAAGCTTGGTCCCTGATTGTTACCAAACTGTTTGGAGCCTTCTTCCAGAATGTTCACAACGTCCAGTTTAACATCTATCTGGTCAGTCACATGCCAGACCGAGCTCAGGTCCAGGCTGCCGTAGTCATCATGCAAACGGTTACCGTAAGAACCCGCTTCACGGATCATGTATTCACTACGCCAGTTGTAAGAAACACGAACCTGGAACAGGTCATCCTCGTAATATCCACTCAGGTTGTAAGAGTGACGAGAACTATCGCTCAGTACACCATTCAGGTCGCTGAAGGTCTTAGGATCAGTTTCAGTGTCTGTGTAGGTGTAGTTCACCAGGCTACCAAAACCATTACCGAAGTATTGTTGGTACTGTAGCTCTAAGCCTTGAATGGTTGCGTCTTTGCCGTTTTCTTTCTGCTGAACTATCCAGCCATTTGCTGCTTCGTCAGGACGTGTTAACGGGAATGGGATCTGCGCTGCTGTTGCAGTCGAGTTGACCACGTTAACAAAGTTTTTCACGTCTTTCGTGAACAGGCCAGCAGACACCATGGAGTTCGAATCAAAGTACCATTCAACACCAAAATCAAACTGATCAGCGATAAATGGTTTCAGAGCTATGTTACCCACAATCCAGCGCTGGTTGTTTGGCAAATCGTCGTTGGTCCCCATCACGTTTGGATTAACGTACATATCCACATACTGTGGACGAGCCAGAGTACGGGCGGCTGAAGCACGTAAAATCACGTCATCCGCTAAATCCATCACTATGTTGAAGCTAGGTAAAAATTCAGCATAATCGGCATCTGCGTCTTGTTTTTTACCAGTCAGGTAATAGGTTGAAGTCGCATCTGTAGTGACATAACGCACACCAAAGTTACCACGGATGGATTCAACACCATAATTAGCCATCAGGTAAGCCGCAGCGTTTTTCTCAGTAATTTCGCTGTAGGCACCTAAGTCTTCGTTCTCACCAACAATGCTGGCTTTGGCCCAGGCTTTAAGTGCGTTTGGATCAAACTTCTGAATGCTGTAATCGCCAGCGCCTACATCTATAGTGCCTGCATTGATATCAGCAGTGGAAATAGTAGGGTTAAAACCAGCTTTTTGAATGTACTCAAAACGACGGCTGGTGGTGTTGTGATCGGCGTAACGGAAACCTGTTTTAATGGCGTTAATAGCACCTAAATCGACGTCGAACTTAACATCTGACTGAATGTAGGTTTCGCCATCTTCTTTTGGTGTACGGTTGAAATTAGCACCAGTACCCATAGTGAGTGAACCCGGATTATAACTTGTTAAGTTAAAACCATTGGTATTCCAGGTCTGGTGACCTTTAGTAAAGTCATAAGTGCCACCTGGGATAGGCGTACCACCAGTACCGTCATCAACTACCATTTCAAAATCAGTACCGCCAGTGGACGACGTATCACCCAACTGAGTACTCCAGACATAGTTTTCGCCTTTGTACTCGACTTTCAGATCAAATACGTCTGAGTTCATCGTGGCTTCACGTGGGCGAGCCTGCCAGTACGCCACATTTAATGGGCCTTTTACCGGAGTACCTTCGCCTTTGCTTGGGTCACCTAACCACTCTTCCGTTGTGCCGCCACCCCAGGTTGTATCCGCCTGAGTGAGCCACAAGGCGTAGTTGGTGTTATCGGCTTCCATTTTCATATCCATTGCGTTAAACACAATGTTCAGAGCATCTGTTGGTGCATACTGGAAGGTAGCGGTCACAGCAGAACGTTTACGTTCCTGCTCAAAAGCAACAGGGCCTGCCCCCCACTGCCAGAATGCTTCATTACCCTGGCGTTGCAGGCTGCGGTTTTGCACCACACCAGCGACTAATACACCAAAAGTTTCGTCGTCATTTTTCCAGCTCGTCATGCCGGAGAATAATGGATCGGTTTCACCCGAGTCGGTCTGATACTGACCTTCAATTGAGCCATAAATAGTCAGAGGGTCTAATTCCAGTGGCTTGCGGGTATTCACCACTACAGTACCGCCGACACCACCTTCAGCTAAATCAGCCTGCGAGCTTTTATAAACTTCTAAATCGCCAACCAATTCTGAAGGCAACAGCTCGTAGTTAAAACTACGGCGGGCAGGTTCAAGCACAAACCAGCCAGTAGAAGCGACGTTTTGACCATTTAAAGTGGTCAGAGTTAAATCCTGGCCTGCACCACGAATAGAGACTGCAGCACCTTCACCAAACTGACGCTGTATGGTCACGCCCGGCACACGCTGCAGCGATTCAGCAACGTTTTTATCAGGGAACTTACCAATATCTTCAGCAGTAATAACATCAATGATGGTATCGCTGAAACGCTTTGCGTTTAAGTTGGCTTCCTGCGAAGCACGAATACCTGTGACCTGAATTACTTCTACTTGTTGCTCTTTTTTAGCGTCCGTTTTATCAGCGGCCTGATCTGCCATTGCTGGAAACGCCAGTGCGGCGGCACCAGCCATCAGACCTAATTTGACTGCTACGGCGCACTTATTCATTTTATTGTGCAGCATAAGCTTCTCTCCCATTCCTGTTTCTTTGTGCGATGATTTTTTTTGTCCTGAAACAACAGGTTTTCATGATCCCACCATGACAACGCTGTCATTGAAATTTAACATACACAAAAAAAATCAGCTTTGCAAATTCCTTTAGCCGAAAATTTAAACGAATTTTAGAAGCCCTGTAGGTTTCGTTAGAACTGATTTTTATAATAAAAAGCACGACTCAGACTTGATTCGACAGGAAAGAACTGACGCATCACTATGATTTATATCATTAATTTATTTAGATGATTTTTACACCGAAAAAGCAGCTGTTTTTTTGAGCAAAAAAGCTGGAATAAATGTTTGCCGTTTTGACAAAAAAGAGTTATCCCTTAGCTTAATCTTTGTTACAAAATGACCAGCGCTGTCATAAAGTTAGCTGGATCAGAGAAAAATCAGCTTATTTATTTTCAGCATAAGACCATGGGTCTTGTGCTTTTTTGGGATCCAGCAATGAAAGTGACCATTCATGACGTAGCGGCTAAAGCGGGTGTGTCAATTAAGACAGTGTCGCGGGTAATGAACAATGAGCCGTCAGTAAAACAAGCGACTGTCGATAAAGTAAATCAGGCAATGCAAGAACTGCATTATCAACCTAATGCTGCGGCACGCAATCTGGCCAGCACCAAGTCATACAGCATAGGTTATATCTACGACAACCCAAACGCCTACTATGTGATTGATATGCAAAGAGGTTTACTGGACGCCTGCCGTAAGCATGGTTATGAGTTATTGATCCATCCGACCAATGCAAAATCGCCAGGCATAGTGCAGGAAGTTATAGATCTGGTTCAACATGCAAGACTGGCAGGCTTAGTACTGACCCCGCCTTTTTCCGAGATGCCTGAAATAGCTGAGGCCCTAAGCAGTATTAACGTCGATTTTGTCCGTATTATCTCAGGCTCAACACCTTCTCCGAAACAAACCAATTGTGTACTGGTCGACGACTTTACGGCTGCCTTCAAAATCACTAACCACCTGTTGGAGTTGGGTCATAGTCAGATTGCGTTTTTATGCGGGGATGAAGAACACAGCTCCAGCGGCGAACGTTTGGCAGGTTTTAAAGCAGCATTAACCAAAAGGGGCATAGAGACAAACCCTAAGTTTGTAGTGCCTGGCAGTTATTCCTTTGAATCCGGAGTAAAAGGTGCAACTCAGTTGTTGGCGCTACCGAACAAGCCAACAGCCATCTTTGCCTGTAATGATGAGATTGCGGCCGGGGCCTTATTTAGCGCCCGACTGCAACATATTGAGATCCCGCAGCAGCTTTCTATAGTTGGCTTTGAAAATAGCCCGTTTTCGCGCCAAACCTGGCCACCTCTGACTACAGCGCACCAGCCAAACAGCACCATAGCGCAAAGTGCAGCAGAATTATTGTTTAAACACACCAGACCTGGCAATCATACACAAACCGACGATCAGCCGGTTTTTATCCCAGAACTTCTGGTACGTGAATCCACAGCTGTAGTAGGGTCAGAGTCTTAACTCTGACCCAGATGGGTGAGGCTATTAACCTGGCCCCTTAAGGCGCGACTTGTTGCAGTAATAAGCCTGAGATGTAACCACCATAAGTGCCAAGCGCATAACCTAAGACAGCCAACAATACACCTACAGGCGCTAATGCCGGATGAAAAGCTGCGGCTACAACAGGAGCTGAAGCTGCACCACCTACGTTCGCCTGGCTACCTACAGCCATGTAGAACATCGGCGCTTTGATCAAGCGGGCGACAAAAATCAGCAAGCCAGCGTGGAAGCTCATCCAGATCACACCCACTACAAACATCACCGGATAATCCAGAATAGCTGTTACATCCATGTGCATACCTATGGTAGCAACCAGAATGTAGATAAAAACAGAGCCTAATTTTGAAGCCCCTACAGCTTCCAGATTACGGGCTTTAGTGCCGGATAAGACCAAACCAAGCGTTGTTGCAATCAGCACCAGCCAGAAGAAACTACTGGTTAAGCTGTACATAGCAAGTTCTGGTGCATTCTGTTCAATCCATGGCGCAATAATGTCGGCGAGGTAATGGGATACACCTGTCACGCCAAAAGCCACTGCAATCAATACCATCAAATTGGTCAAAGTAGGATTTCGGGAGTTTTCCGCCTGGTACTTCTCAATCTTTTGTTTCAAAGCTTCAATGCCTGAGGTATCAGCTTTGTTCGCGCGGTCAAGCCGCTCTGAGTTATTGGCTATCCATAACAGAACTGCCATCCAGATGTTGGCCACTATCACATCTACGGTAATCATCACCGAAAAAATTGGCCCACCTACTTCAAATACTTCTTTCATCGCAGCCTGATTAGCACCACCGCCAATCCAACTGCCAGCTATGGTCGTCATACCACGCCAAATGGCGTTTTCACCCTCGCCACCAACGGCTTCTGGCGCAACGCTGCCGACTATAGCCAAAGCTAAAGGGCCGCCCAAAACAATACCAAGAGTACCGGTCAGGAACATAATCAAGGCTTTAGGGCCAAGACCTAAAATCGCTTTAAAATCAACACTGATGGTCAGCAATACTAAGCTTGCAGGCAATAAATAACGGGATGCCACGCTGTACAACGAAGATTTTTCGCCGTCTATGATGCCAAAGCTGTTAAACAACGAAGGAATGAAATAACACAACAATAACGCAGGCACATATTTATAAAAGCCCTGACAATATTTATTGCTGCTTTGGCTGGTATGAAACACCAAACCCAAAATGACAGCCAATAGCCCCAACACAACCGCATCGTTGGTAATAAGCGCAGTAGATTGTTCCATAGTCTTTCCTCGGTTCTTCCCCGGCAGGCAGGGGTACAGTTCGGCAGTTTTGTTACTAATGGCTATTATTTTCAGCTTTAAAGCTATTTATTTGGTATAACAGATAAAAATATCAGTTATCCATGCCATTCCACTGACAGAACTTTGTAGTTATTTTTTACGTGAAGCACAAATCTATCACAGCTGGCGGGCCAGACAAAACAAAGTTTCCTTTTAAGCCTTAGTTCGCTAAAAAGTCACGACTAAACACCTTTGCAGACAAAAACCACCTGCTATAGCACTAAAGTACCGTTGTGCTTGCCACGCTGAGCTCCTACTCTGCCTGATACAAAAGTTTTGGCAACACAGGTAGTTCAGCAATGAAGGTATTAATCACAGGCGGCACTGGTGGTATAGGTTTTGCGGTTGCAGAGCATTTTGGCCGTTTGGGCCATCATGTCATTTTGGCCGATATCAACAGTCAACAGCTGGAGCTTCGCCAGCAGGAGTTAACAGTTGCAGGTTATCAGGCCAGCAGCCTGGTGTTGGATTTAACACAACAACAGTCGATCGAAGCCTGCGCCCAGGCTTATCAGATTGACGTACTGATCAATAACGCTGGTATCCAGCATGTTGCACGGCTGGAAGACTTTCCCGAACAAAAATGGCAACAACTACTACAGGTGATGCTGACAGGGCCTGCTATGTTAACCAAAGCTGTATTGCCCCTTATGCAGCAACAAGGTTTTGGCCGGATCATTAACATCGGTTCTATCCATGCGCTGGTCGCTTCACCTTTTAAATCCGCTTATGTCGCAGCCAAACATGGGTTATTGGGATTTAGCAAAGTCGTAGCTTTAGAAAACGCCAACTTTGATTTCACTATCAATACTATTTGTCCTGCTTATGTCCGTACCCCTTTAGTCGATCAACAAATAGCAGCGCAAAGCAAAGAACATAATCTGACAGAGCAACAGGTGATAGACCAAATCATGCTGGCGCCTATGCCACAAAAAGCCTTTATCGGTGTTGATGAGATTGCCAGCACAGCGGCTTTTTTATGTGAGCCAGCGGCAAGGCATATTACAGCACAAACTCTGGTACTGGATGGCGGCTGGACAGCACGCTGAAGTAGTCAATAGCTCGCACGGGCTATGGCTTTACAGCCTGTCGCCTGGCAAGGCAGAATGAAACCACAATTGTGACCACTGAAGTACTTATGACCATACCAGCCAGCAGCATAGGCTTAGGCACTATTGCTGCGTTATCGCTGCTTTATCTGCTGGTGTTGTTAGGCGTTGGCGCTATTGGTCGTCGCCTGCAGCGCCGCCATGCACTATCGCCCTGGATTTTCAGTTTCGCACTGTCCATTTACTGCACCTCATGGGCCTTTTATGGTGTGACAGCCCAGGCTGCCGTCAATGGCTGGTGGATCCCCCCAACCTACATAGGTTCCTTACTGTTATTCTGGTTTGCTTTTGGATTAATAGGCCGTATCGCCATAGCCTGCCGCCGTTACCGTATTACTTCAGTAGCCGACTTTATCGCCACCCGTTATGGTCATTCCCGCTTATTGGCTATCCTGACCACAGTGATAGTGTTGATTGCCATTATCCCTTATATCTCCTTGCAGCTGCAGGCCATCAGCACCAGCATTCAGGCCTTGGTCGTGATGCAGGACAACAGACCCTGGTATCAGGACACTGGGCTTTATGTCACGCTCTGGCTGGCGGTATTTGCTTTATTATTTTCCGGCCGTAGTGCCAAAGCGCACCAGCCCAACCCTGGCCTGATGGCGGCCATTGCCTTTGAATCCCTGGTAAAACTGTTAGCCCTGTTAAGTATTGGTGTTTTTGTCTGCTGGGGCATGTTTGATGGTATGGCCGATATCTTCACTCAAGCTGCTGAACATCAGGCTGTGCAGCAATTGCAGCAACAAGGCCAGCCCGCCTATGTGTATTGGGTGCATGTGCTGCTGGGCTTTATTGCGACCTTATGTTTACCGCGCCAGTTTCATGTCAGCTTTGTTGAAAATCAGCAATTGAGTCATTTACATCAAGCCCGCTGGATATTCCCTGGCTACCTGCTGCTGATGAGCCTGTTTACTCTGCCGCTGGCTCTGGCCGGTATTATGATGCTGGGGTCGCAGGCCAATGTGGACTTAGTGGTACTGCAACTACCTTTGGCTGCCAACCGCACCGATATCGCTTTATTGGCTTATTTAGGCGGCTTTTCCGCCGCCACCAGTATGGTGATAGTAGCCACTGTAGTACTGGGTATTATGATCACCAACGATTTATTAACCCCGCTGATTTACCGCAAACAAAATAGTGAAAACCCCGGTCGGCAAAAAATCAAAGTGGTCACGTTAAGACGCTGGTCCATGCTGGCGGTGCTGTTTTGTGGTTACCTGTATTACCGCTGGATAGGCACAGGGACTGGGTTAGCTCAATTGGGTTTAATGGCTTTTGCTTTAATAGCCCAATTGGCCCCCGCCTTAATTTTGGGTTTATTCAGTCAACGCATTAACCGCCAGGGTGCTGTAGCGGCGTTATGCAGTGGCCTGGCTATTTGGGCTTATATTTTATTACTGCCGGAACTGGCCAGGGCTGGTTTTATCAGCGGTGATTGGCTAACTGCAGGGCCTTTGGGGATCAGCTGGCTGTCGCCAACTCAGTTGTTCGGTGGCCACATCGACTCTGTGAGTCTTGGTGTTTTGCTAAGTCTTACCGTCAATACGTTGATGTTGCTGTTGGTCAGTCATTTCAGTCAAACCCGCTTGGGCGAGTGGCTGGAGAGCTACAGGTTTTTGCGTCGTCCCAGCCAGCCCAGCTCCAATAGCCAAAGCCCATTATTAAGTGTGCAGGACGGTTATTTACTGGTGAGGCGTTTTGCCGGGGAAAAAGAAGCAAAAAAACTGCTGCAACGGTACAGCAAAAATGGCGTGGCACCAGAGCAATGGGCTAACCCACAGTTTATGCAGGCGGTAGAACGTAGTCTGGCGGCAGTGGTAGGTGGCGCTTCGATGCGGCTATTGCTGCAAGCTTCAGGTAAACATGCGCAGCTCCCTATTGAGTCTGTCGCCCGTTTTGTCGATGAAGCCAGTCAGGTATTTCAGTTTAATCAGGCCCTGCTGCACGCCACCATCGACAATATCAGCATGGGCATTAGTGTGGTCGACGCTGATTTAAGAGTGATTGCCTGGAATCAGCGTTACCTTGAACTTTTTGCTTATCCGCCCGGTTTAGTTGAAGTAGGACGGCCGGTCGAAGAACTGATCCGCTATAACCTGCAGCGTGGTTTAGCGGGATTGCCCTTGTCTGAACAGGAAATTTGTCAGGAAGTGCAAAAGCGACTGAATTATTTACGTCAGGGCAGCAGCTACAAATTTCAGCGCCAGCAGCGGGATGGCCGTATTTTTGAAATGTTGGGCAACCCTTTGCCTGGCGGTGGTTTTGTCACGACCTATAGCGATGTCAGCTCCTTCATTGAGGTGCAGCGCGAGCTGGAGCAAAGCAATAATACGCTGGAACAAAGGGTAAAAAGCCGCACAGCAGAGCTTGAGCAACTCAACCAGCAGTTGCAGCACACCAAACAACAACTCGAAGCCACCACTGCAGCCAAAACCCGTTTTTTTGCCGCCGCCAGTCATGATTTGATGCAGCCTTTTAATGCAGCAGCTTTGTTTTGTGGTCTTATTCGTCAGCAAAGTCAGCAGGACGAAGTTAAACAACTGGCGCAAAACTTAACCCATTCGCTCAATTCTGCAGAAGAGCTGTTGGCCGCTATCCTGGAACTGACCAAACTGGATTCTGGCGTGGTCAAGGCTCAACCGGACAGTTTTGCCTTGTCCGAGCTGTTGGATCAAGCAGCACGGGAAGCTGCGGTACTGGCGCAAAACAAAGGTTTAAGTTTTAGTTATGTTCCAACCCGTCTTGGCACGTTGAGCGACGCCAAGCTGTTAAAAAGGGTGATCCAGAATTTATTAGCCAATGCATTACGTTATACCCAGAGTGGTAAAATTCTGCTGGGGGTCAAACGTCAGGGCGGACAACTGCGGATTTGTGTCTGTGATACTGGCATAGGTATCAGCGAAACCGATCAGCAAAAAATCTTCGATGAGTTCCAGCAAGGCAGTCAGGCCGACCAAAAAGGCTTAGGTATAGGCCTTGCGATTAGTCAGCGTATTTGTAGTTTATTGGGCCATGACCTGAGTTTTCGCTCAGTCCTGGGTAGAGGCAGTAGCTTTTATATCCAAGTCCCGCTGGTCAGAGTCAGCCCGCGTGTCAGACCTCAGCTCAAATCCAGCCAACCCAGCCATTTTGCCGGACAAGGTATTCTGCTGATGGATAACGAAGCCGTGTTATTGCAGGCCGTATCACAATTGCTACAAAGCTGGCACTGCAAAGTCGTTGCTGTCAGTTCGCCCAGCGAAGCGTTACAAGTTGTACAACAAGGCTTTAAACCTGATCTGATGTTATTTGATTACCACCTGGATCAAGGAGCTACAGGAGTTGAAGTGGCAGTGCAACTGGCCGAACATTTTGGTATCAGTGCGCCAGTTGTCATTCACTCAGCCGACCAAAGCGCCGATATCCGCCAGCATGCGCTGAACGCAGGTTTTCACTTTATGCTCAAACCTTTAAAAGAAGTGTCGTTAAAGCGGCTATTACAGCGACTGTTGAATTAACTTACATAGGAAAGCAGAGAGCGTTTTGTTCTTATACAAAACGCTTTCTGTCCGTATTTGAACAACAGCTTATATCGCTTTATCGGCTTGTTTTATCTCAGTAAGGAAGGCTTCCAACTTAGTCAAAGCGAAATCAGGAGATGATATTCCTGTACCATCGACGTTAGCACGACACCATTCGACTGCATCATCGATACTGCGGAAAATCCCGCCTGGCACGCCAAAAACCGCAGAAACGCTCATGTGTTTCATGCGCTCGTAGGCATTTTCCGGGACAATGTTAACCATAGCTGTGACTGAATTTTTGATCGATGCAGCAGCGCCAGTCTGCAGCCAGTTCTTGGTCATTTTTCCAGCGCCAGCAGGATGAATGAGTGCATCCTCATCGCGAAAAATCCGAAAGATCACAAAGGGCTCGTTACGTAAAAAACACTGCCCCCAAACTTCTAGCGATTCCTCATGCTCAGCCAATGTCTGCAACCCTGAAAATTCATGGACAACCAGAGGCCAATAGCGATCATAATGACAATACATAGTTGTTACTCAATAGTTCAGTTGCACACCAAGAAGGAAACTGCGAGGTTGCAGTAACACGGCCGAGTCAAAGTCACTATCCGGAGCAGGATTGCCTGCAGGAGCAAAACCCGGATAACGTGCAATCGGACTATCTACATCAAACACATTGTTGATAGTCGCAAACCAGCGGACCTGACCTATGTTGTAGCTGAACTTCAGGTCGGCCACGGCATAAGGCTCTGTTTTCCCCCTTGGTCTATTGTTTACATCGGTAAAATAGCTGTCAGAGTAGCGAGAGCTGAGACTTAAACCCCAATCCCCTATTTCCCAGAATATATTTAAATTAGCGCTGAAGTTTGGCGCGGTAAGTAGCTGATTACCTTCAATACCGGAATCGGGGTACTTTGTAACCTCGGTCTCAAGCCAAGCAAAACCACCTGACAACATTAAGGATTCCGTAAGTTTGGCGTCTATTCCTAACTCCAACCCCATAGTGTCAACGGCATCCGCGTTGCGGACCACAAAAGCTTCATCGTGGGAATTTTCAGGTGTCAGATCAAAAGGGAGCTGCATATCCTTGTAACGCGAATAAAACAGATTCTGTGTCGTATGAAAACGTCCGTCGGAGAATGCCTGACGTCCGTAAAGCTCATGAGTCCAGGCTGTCTCCTGCTTATATTCGTAGTTCACTATCGGAAAATTAAATGTGACGCCCCCGCCACCGGCATTGTATCCTTTTGAAACTTGTATGCCCCAACTCATATTTTCAGCTGCATTCCAGTTCACGCCAACCTTGGGCAAGAGTGCCTGATAGCGTTCATCCGCAGCTATTTTTACTAAAGTGCCTGTGCTGTCGCCTCCGTTGCGCTGTCGGTCTTCTTGCTCAAGACGAATGCCAAATGAAAGATCTACAGTGCTTAACAAAGGAGTAACACCTTCTGCATAAGCGGCTAAAGTCCTGGAATTATCGTCAAAATTCTGCCCCCCCAGAAACTCTATAAACTCTTGCTGCTGAGCCTGATAGAAATACAAGCCAGTTACAGCTTTTACATCCTCGTAGCTATACCTAAGCTGAGGCTCAAACGTATATTCATCGCTATCTATGCTGGCACTGCTGGTTCCGGGAACTGCTGTACGAATAAAATTAAAGTCGGTTGCCGACATGTTGAGATTCATTTCCCAGTCTGAATTTAACCCCAGTACATATTCACCGATCAGACTGGTGTATTTTGGTTCATGACGTGGCTGCTCTGGGTAGTTCGAGTCACGATCTTCAAAGGGGCTTACCACAATTTCGCCATTAGGGCCTGAATATGCCCTATGTGATAAGGTGAACAGCAGATGCGAATCCTTTGCAGGGTCAGGGATAATCAACATTTTCCCCTGTAACGAAAGCCCTTCAATCTCCCCTGGATTCTCAACCCCAGGAAAAGCCGTGTAATTCACAGCTGATTCTTTGTGCATCCAGTCCGCAACCAGCCGAACAGAAACCAAATCTTCGCTCAGTGGTACATTCAGCATTCCGGATAGTTTTTGTTGATCGTAGTCACCTATGGCCAGACGCAAGGCACCTTCTTGCTCGAAACCCGGATCATTTGTTTTAACCACAACACTGCCTGCAATAGCATTACGACCGACTAAAGAGCTCTGAGCTCCACGCAAAACCTCAATGCGCTCAACATCAAATAATCCTAAATCGCCAAAAACAACTTCATTGAAACTTGCAGGCCGGCCATCAATTTGCCAACTCAAACGAGGGCGACTTCCTGCAAAAAATGCATTGGCATTTTCTGCAGGCCCAGTGCCATCCACACCACGAACCGTCGGCGCTTTTCCTGTACCAGTCACTACAGAAAGATTAGTGACTGAATTCAGCACATCGCGCAAACTGTTCAAACCTGCACTCTGTTCCAGTGCAGTCTGATCAAAAACCTCCAGGCTGTTGCCGTTTTCGGATAACGAACGTTGTAGTAAATCTGCAGTGACCTCTATGACCTCCAGTGTGGGATCAACCTTTGATTTCGCTCGCTGCTCCGCAGTAATTTCGCTCTCTGACGCACTCTCTGGCTGCATATCTGAGTGCACTAAAAAGGCAGGAGCCAGTAATACTCCTGCCATACATTGCCTGACAAATTTATCGCTCATTCTGGACATTCAACACTCACCCTACTTGCAATTGATATTCATTATCAAATAGATTAAAGGGAAGCTGTCGCTTCTGCCACTCCGTAAAAGGCGCAAAAGCTCCAAAAAAGGAGTTTTTTAATGAACAATATTCTGGAATTTATGAAGTGAAAATTGACGTAGTGCAAGAGCACTCCCAGTTGAATACCCGAATGCATCAGCTAGGGATACAACCCAGTATTTCTATTGCAGACCGGGGTGGTATTGGCTTAATTGCTCACGCAAAATTCGCTGCTTTCGAGGGCGAGTATACGCCAGCGCCCTGCCTGATGCTGACGCTCTGCACCAAGCATATTGGACGTATGAAAAGGGTTGGTGATGGGCCAGAGTTAGATGGCGTACTTCGCCCAGGAACTGTGGCGATAGCTCTGCCAAACACTGCAGCTACCGGGTATTGGTCACAAACAGAAATGCTGGGTATTGCAGTCAACCTTGACGCATTGTCAGGTCCAGAGAAAACCATCACCAGCGAGGACTTACTTCCTGCCGCGTCTTTACTGCATAACGACACTTTACTGACGAGCGTTATGACGGCACTTTGGCAGGATGCGGAGATCCATGGGCTCTCCGGCGCTTTTTTCGAACAAGGTATAAGAGTACTGCTGAAGCACCTGACAAACTTTCAGGGAAAACAGCATCAAGTCACACGTTGCTATCCGCTCACAGGGGTTAGATTAAAGCAAGTAGTAGATTTAATGGAGAGTCGCTTGGGGGAAGATATCAGTGTCTCTGAATTAGCCGCTTTAACAGGCCAGGATGTAAGAACCTTTACACGCTCATTTGTTGCAGCAACCGGCTTGCCACCCTACGCCTATTTTACCTATCGCCGTATGGAATTTGCCAAACAACTTTTGCGGAATCATCAGCTGCCAGTGACAGACATTGCCTTAAGTGTTGGCTATACCAACCCGAGTAAATTTGCAGCTGCTTTTCGTCGTTTCTGTGGTCTGGCACCCAGTCTGTGGCGACATCAGAATAAAAGTTCATGACGGGTATCTGGTACTCTTCAGCCCATCACTGCAACGGCTGTAAAAACGCCGCTTAACCTGCAGCAAATTGCTGCTGTAAAAACTGGATCACCACTTTTAAACCAGCCTTCATATGGTGGCGGTTTGGATAGACCAGATTCAGCGGCAGTGGCTCCGGCATATAGTCCTGCATCACTTCGACCAGAGCGCCACTTTGTAACTCTTTTTCCACCTGATAGCGGGTGACAAAAAGGAGCCCCATGTCAGCGAGCGCAGCGTGTTTTAACGCTCTGTTGCTGTTACACAACACCCTGCCGCAGGTAAGAACTTCGATGCTCTGGTCCTGATAACGAAAATACCAGGTGCGATCCGCTATAGACGATCCGGAGCTTAAGCATTGATGCTGGCCAAGATCTGCCGGGCTTTGTGGAGTACCAAACTGCTGCAGGTAGCCAGGAGAAGCCACCATGGCAATAGGTAAACCTGGCAAAGAACGGGCAATTAAACTGGAATTAGCCAAATGACCAAAACGTATGCCCAAATCCATTTTCTCAGCAATCAGGTCTATCACTTTGTCGTTTAAATCCAGCTCTATACAAAGCTTGGGGTATTGCTTCAATAATTCAGGCAACAGAGGAGCTATGCGCAAAGTACCAAAGGTGACAGGCACACTGATACGAATCAAACCTGATGGCTCGTCCCGCAATTCAGATAAATGGTGTTCGGCCTGGTCGGCCTGATTGACCACCTGCTGGCAGTATTCAAAAAAGGCCTCACCTTCTGAAGTTAAACTTAGCTGGCGGGTAGAGCGTTGTAACAAGCGCACATTTAAATGCTGCTCTAAGCGACTGATGGCTTTGCTAACAGCACCCTTGGACATATCGAGCGCGACAGCGGCCTGAGTAAAACTGCGGCTCTCTACCACTTTGGCAAATGTGGCCATATCACTTAAACGCTGAAGCAATGACATCCCTGCACCTTATGATTCTCTGGTTTTCGCTGTTGATTTTAACCGGATTTTTCCGCGCTGACTGTTTCTTTTAGGAAACTATCTGTCTCTGTTGATCTGGCTAATCAAAGCAATAGCCCCTGTCTACACTGCTCATTATTCAATCAGCAGGAGGCGGGATTATGTTCAGACAAAGTTTAATTCAGGTCTTTAAAGGCTTAGCTGAGTTTCATGGATATGTGCCGGTAATTCCTGCAGCTCCAACAAGACCAGAACAAACCTCAGCAGCCCCGCAGGTAAAACCATTGGCGAAAGAGCCAAAGCCCTCGACAAGTGCCAGTTGCTGCTAACCAGTTCCTAGCTAAAAGGCGTTGCCGCCTCTTGCCCACCCAAAGCGGTGGGCTTTTTTATCTAAAGGCGTTAGGGTACGCCGAAAACCAAGCGCATATTTTCGATGACGCACACTATTGCAGGAATAGTGTCGAACCCCTGTTAAAAAACAAAAACTGCACCATACTTTGTACCTGTTATTTTTCAACGCCAGGGAGAGCATGATGCGTTATCAGGTCAAAGCTGGAGACAGTTTAAGTAGCATAGCCAAAAGCCATTATGGCGATAGCAGCAAAGCAGGTTGGATTGCCAGCGAGAACCAGTTGGCAAACCCTAACCAGATTTATCCGGGTCAGCAATTGGAGCTGCCTGATCTGCCAACCGACACCAAAGCAGCATTGGTCAGCCCAGCCTTGTTATCTGCCCTCTGTCCACGCTTGAGCAGTGATGCCTTAGCCAGTTACTGCAGCGCCCTGGCGCTGGATTTACCTAAAGCCCAGATAACAACGCCCTTATCTGTGGCGTACTTTATGGCGCAAACTGCCCATGAGAGTGCAGGCTATTCCCAACTGAGAGAAAACCTGAACTACAGCGCCTCAGCCCTCACTTCTTTATTTTCTAAGTATTTTGTTGGCGTTGATGTGAATAGCTACGCCCGTCAGCCAGAAAAAATCGCCAATCGTATTTATGCCAACAGAATGGGCAATGGCGATGAACAAAGTGGTGATGGCTGGGCCTACAGAGGCCGCGGCATTATTCAGCTGACAGGCAAAACCAACTATCAGGCTTTTAGTCAGGACTGGGGCGTGGATGTAGTGAGTCAACCTGATTTAGTCGCCACAGATCCGGTATTGGCTGTAGCTTCAGGCTGCTGGTATTGGCAAAAGCGTAATCTTAACCAGGCGGCGGAAGCAGATGATTTGACCAGAGTGACCAGACTCATTTGTGGTGGCACTCACGGCATTGACGACAGAGCACGTTTACTCAGCATAGCCAAACAACAGATGGGGCTAAATTAACCCCTGGGCTACCCATTGGTTTGAAATACACCACCTAACTCACTGCAATTACACTAGAGGCTGAGCGGGCGACCATAAAGGTCGCCCCTACAATAGATATATTAGCCATTCATCGGAAAAATTAAAAAGGCGTAGGGGCTGGGTTTATCCCTGCCCGCCTAAAATTTCAATCCAGTGCCGGGCATGACGAGGATAATCAGAATTCGTCTGGCAGCTTTAACTTCTCAAACAAAATGCCCGCTAAAGTGCGGTTGTTCACATTTAGCTTACGCAATATAGCCGACACATGCTGCTTGATGGTGGTTTCCTGCACCTGCATCTCGTAGGCGATTTGTTTATTCAACAAACCATCTGCGATCATTTTTAGCACCCGAAATTGCTGAGGTGTCAGTTGCTCCAGCCTGCGGGCGAAATCCTGATCAATCAGATCTCTGGCTTTTTCTACCTCATTCACCAGCTCAGCCGGTACCCAGCTTTCCCCCGCCACAACTTGAGCTACAGCTTCTGATAATAAATCCAGTGGAGCGGATTTAGGGATATAAGCCGAAGCTCCCAACTGCAAGGCTTGTTTAATCACAGCAGGGTCTTCAATAGCGGACACCATTAAAACAGCTATATCAGGGTATTCAGTGCGCAACGAAGTTAAACCGGCAAAACCTTCAGCATCAGGCAGTTTTAAATCGAGGAATATCAGTTCAGTATCTGGATGTTGCAGCAATAAAGCCCACAACTGCGCCATACTGTTGGCCTGCAACAATAGGGCATCAGCACCAAGAATTTGTTGGGATGCCTGGGCTAAAGCAACGCGGAATAACGGATGGTCATCAGCAATAATTGCAATCATAACAGCGCTGTATCAACACAATGAGACCTCTTTATAACACAGTTAATCTGGCGTTTCGCTCAAGTCAGATAAGATTCTTGGCTACGCCTTAGCACCTAAAGCTGCAGATAAGGGCGAAGATAACCCCCGCCCCTGCACTATCATCAGCTTAGAAACGATATCCCAAAGTTAAGCTGTAAGTTCTTGGGTCACCGTAGTAAGCCGTAATGGTTTGCTCTCCTGCCAGCAGCGGGAAGTTGTAACCGGCAATACGGGTTTCTTTCTCACCTATGTTTCTCACCTGTGCCGACAAGTCCCAGTGACCATCATTGGAGTACCAGGTAGCTCCGGCGTTAAACAGGGTGTAACCGCCAAAGTCCAGTACTGAAGGCACTTCAAAAATCTGAGTGTCTGCACGGTACGACCCCATAAGGTTATAAACAATTTCGCCTATACCTGCGCTTTGGGTGTATTTCAAACCTAAAGTACCAGTCCACTCCGGAGTATTGGCAAAAGACCACAGGTTAGACACATCCACCGAGCTCTTTGACGCCGGGTCAAAAAACACGACTTCGTTAAACTTGGCATCTGTGTAGCCTAAAATACCTGTCAGCTCTAAATTGCTGGTCAGAACAGAGATCATCTCCACTTCAAAACCACGAATATCAGCGCTGGCAGCATTCAGAACCTGAGAAGCGACAGTATTATTAACAGCACGTTGCACTGTGACCTGCATATCGTCGTAACTGGAGCTAAAGGCTGCAGCATTTAAACGCAAAGTACGGTCATTCCACTCGCTCTTAAAACCAAGTTCGAAGGTATCTACCGTTTCTTCCTGATAAGGATCACCAGCTCTTGGGTTAATAGCCTGGTTGCCCCTCATATCAAAACCACCGGATTTGAAGCCGTCGGTATAAGAGCCGTACCACATAAAGTTGTCGTTACTCTGGTATTCAAAACCTACACGGGGTGAAAAATGGCTGAAGGTTTCGCTGCCTGCAAAATCAGACTGCACTGCAATAGGAGTGCCTGCATCGCGGGGTCTTTTATAGCCTAAATACACAAAACGATACACTTCGGCGTCTTTATCATCTTTGGTATAACGGCCGCCTAAAGTGAAAGATAATTTATCTGTGTACTGATAACTGCCCTGAGCATAAGCGGCCACACTGTCGGTATCCACACAACCCCCGTTTTCAGTGGTCACACCTAAGCCCTGCACCAGCACAGTACCAAAAGCACCACAAGCTTCGCCTTTGAAGTAGTACAGGCCAGATGCCATAGTCAGCTTGTCACCGTTAAACAACAGCTGCAATTCCTGTGAGGTTTGTTCATCCTCGTAAAATGCAGGTACATCTAACGAAGCTAAGCGAGTGGCGTCAAAATCAATATTGGTATCTGTCACGCCTTCCCTTTGGGCAGTGATGGATTTAAAAGTCCAGTCATCGCTCATATCCCAGGCTATGGTCAAAGACTGACCCTCTGTTTCCACTGAGTTATCCGCTGGCATACTGGTATTGGAATCAAATACGCTTTTTGGTGGCGCCTCTTTGGTCACCAGACTTGGTGTTAAACGGTGACCGCCTTTGGAGTTGGAGTCATCGTCCGTGCGATCGGCAGCAAAACTAAAACGTAAATGATCGGTCGCCTGATACTGCAAACTAACGCGGCCAGTCAGAATATCTTTGTTGTAGTTTTCAGCTCCTGTATTGAGATAGGTACCAAATCCATCGCGATTGAGCGTGGCTAAGGCAGCGCCAAAAAATAGCTTGTCGGTTAAGGCAGTCTGGCCCGCTATTTTAAAATCTTTCTGACCATAGTTACCCACAGTGCCACGCAAACTGAGTTCAGTTTCACCACTCAAAGCTTTAGTAATGTATTTAACTGCACCGCCTATGGTGTTGCGGCCATACAAAGTGCCCTGAGGACCACGTAAAACTTCAATACGTTCTACATCGTACACATCCATAGCGGCGCCCTGAGGACGGGCCATATAGACATCATCAATATAGATACCAACACCTGGCTCAAAACCCCAGAGTGGATCCTGCTGGCCTATACCGCGGATATAAGCCGTTAAGGTACTGTTGGTTCCTCTGGATACCTGTAAGGTCGTGTTAGGCGAATAAGCCTGCACCGCCGTTAAGTTTTCAATGCCACGCTGAGCCAGAGCTTCAGCGCCTATAGAAGTCACAGCAACAGGCACCTGCTGTAGGTTTTCTGCTGTTTTACGGGCTGTCACCTGTATGACTTCGAGCGTGGCTTCTTCTTGTTGTTTTGTTTCCTCGCTGGCTTGTTCAGCCAACACTGGATTGATAAAAGCGGCCCCGATCAGCATGGCTAATAAGGTGGGTTGGAATACAGTCTTCGTCTTGTTATTGTTATGGGCCATCTGGCTTCTCCTGCTAACTTGTCCAGTACCACTCTAGGCTGTCTTGTCGAAATGTTAAGCTGTACCTTAGTACTATAGCCGCCCAAAACTAAAGATAAACACCTGAAAATAATAGGATTAATAAGATTAATCGAGTGAGGACTGTACCTTAGTACTATGGTTTGCCATGCAGCTTTACACCAGACTAAAAGAAAACACACAAGGTTGTTTCTATGCTGAGTCTATTTGGTCTGTTGGCTGGGTTGGTGTTACTGATAGTACTGACTATGCGCGGGGTAAACCTGTTTATTCTGGCACCGCTTTGCGCTTTATTTGTTGCTTTATTTAATGGCATTCCATTTTGGCTGGCCGATAACCCGGCCAATTTTGTCCAGGGTTATATGTCGGGTTTTGCTGGTTTTGTCTCCAGCTGGTTTTTAATGTTTTTACTGGGCGCGCTGTTTGGCAAGCTGATGGAGCACACTGGCGCAGCGGACGCTGTAGCTCTTGCCATAGTAAAACGCATAGGTAAACAACGGGCCGTGTTGGCCGTGGTATTGGCCTGCGCCGTGTTAACTTATGGCGGCGTCAGTATTTTTGTCGTGGCATTCTCCGCTTACCCTATGGCGGTGAGTTTATTTAAAGACGCCAACCTGCCGCGGCGTTTTATTCCGGCGGCTTTAGGTTTAGGTTCTGTGACTTTTACTATGACATCCGCTGGCTCACCTGAAATTCAAAACTGGATCCCCATCCAATACCTGGGCACCAGCCCTTATGCAGGCTGGGAAGTCAGCATTCTGGTCGCTATTTTTATGGCGATACTAGGCTATTGCTGGCTGATGAAGATGATTAAAAATGCGATGGCAAAAGGCGAACACTTTGAAGGTCGTGAAGCTGATCCAGTCGTCGGAGACAAAGCCTTGCCTCATCCGATGATGGGTATTTTACCTTTGCTGGTCGTGCTGCTGTTGTCCTATTTACTGCATGATTCGCTGCAACAGGCTGCTTTAATTGTCGCATTGACGGGTGGTGTCAGCACTTTGTATCTGCTTAATCGTCCATTCGTCACTTCGTTGGGCCACACCCTGGACCAAGGTGCAACAGGAGCCTTAATTGCTATTGGCAATACTGCAGCTGTGGTAGGTTTTGGTGCCGTCGCCAAGCTAACGCCAGCTTTTGCTGCTGTGGTTGAAACCATGACGCATTTACCAGGTTCTGAACTGATAGGTGCTGCTGTTGCTGTCAGCGTAATAGCGGGTTTAACAGGTTCAGCCTCAGGCGGTCAGGCGATAGCGCTGCCTGAGATAGCCCCAGTGTATTTAGAGCGTGGCGTCGACGCAGAACAACTGCATAGGGTGGTGGCTATCTCATCCGGCGCTTTGGATTCGTTGCCACACAATGGCTATGTGGTCACTACAATTCGTGCTATCTGTGGTGAAAGCCATCAGAATGCTTATTGGCCTGTGGCTGCTGTGACAGTCGTAGTGCCTGCGCTCGGCACTGCTTTAGCTATTTTCCTGTTTCAATGGCTGTAGAGGAAAGGATACATGATGAAACTATGGCTTAGTTTAATACTGCTGCTAAGCAGCCTGCTGCAGGCTGAGGAGCTACCTTTAGTAAAAAAACAGCAGTTTGAATTGCCGCACTTTAGTACCCAAAGTGGCGTGGCGTTAAAACAAGTCAAAGTGGGCTGGGAAAGCTATGGCAAGCTCAATGCCGATAAATCCAATGTAATTCTAATCACCCACTATTTTTCTGGCACCTCGCATGCGGCAGGCAAATACCGCTCTACAGATGCAGCACCAGGCTATTGGGACAGCATTATTGGTCCTGGCAAAGCTATAGATACCAATAAATTTTATGTGCTTAGTGTCGACAGCCTTGCCAATCTGAATGCCTTTTCACCAGATGTTGTCACTACAGGCCCTGCCAGCATTAATCCGGAGACAGGCAAAGCTTATGGCCTGAGTTTTCCGGTTGTTACCATTCGTGATTTTGTCGAAGTGCAAAAAGCTGTGCTGGATAAACTCGGCATTGAAAAATTATACGCCGTGATTGGCCCCTCCATGGGCTCCTTTCAGGCCATTGAATGGGCTGTCAGTTATCCGGATAAAGTCGAGCGCTTAATGCCTGTGATAGGCACAGCTTATATCGATAGTTTCAGTGCAGTGCGCTTAGAACGCTGGGCTCAGCCTATTAAACAGGACCCAGATTGGAACAAAGGCACTTATCCATTAACAGAACAACCAGCTGGACTAACACGAGCTTTAGCTTATGTGATGCAGGATGCACTGAACCCGGAATTATTTAATAAAAACTACCCCGATCCTGCTTTGGATAAGACTATTCATCAGGATATTCAGGCCGAACTACCAGCCTGGACGCAGCTGATAAGTGCAGCAAAACAGCGCTCAGCCCAAATGGATGCTAATTCGTTGTTGTATCTGGTGCGGGCTTCGCAGCTATGGCGCGCCGGTATGGGCGACAACTGGCAACAAAAACTCAAAAACATCAAAGCTAAAACCTTGTGGCTGCCAGCAACAGGCGATTTATTGCTTACGCCCGCTATGGCTAAACACAGCAAAGAACAGATGCCAAAGGCCGCTTATGAAGAGATCCCTGGCCAGGCCGGGCATTTAGATGGGCTTTTGAATATCCAAAGCAAAGCAGAACAAATCCGAAGCTTTTTAGCTCAGTAAATTCTTGTATCTCTGGCTCGTTCCCCCTGCAGAAGTTGCCTGCCTCAGGTTCAGCTAAAGCTTATGCTTTAGCTGCTTTTTTTCGTACAGAGCTATTCAGAACCTTGTTGTGGAACTGACCGAGATCCCCCTCCGGATGACAGCATTATTTGTTGCTGAAGAAGGAAAAACAATCTAATTTAGAGGCTTACGATCACAGATCTGGTAAATAACAGGCTACCAAAAGGGAATAACGTGCCAGCACGATTTTTCCTCAATATGGAGAAGTCTTTTGGATATACATTCTGTGAATCAAATAGCTAATCGCGGCACAACAGCTGGTAGAACCAGGCAAAGTGTGCCAGCACAATATACAAATGTTATGTGGCTTAGGGAGTCCCTGTATGGCATTCAGTGAATCAGAAAAAGCCGCACTACTGGAGGTGAAAGGCGTTGGGCCTACGGTAGTTAAACGTTTTGAGGAAATAGGTATAGATTCTTTTTCTGAGTTGGCGAACTATGAGCCAAAGGAAATTGCTGAGAGAGTGGCGTCTATGCTCAGAACTATCTGCTGGAAGAATAGTCCCCAAGCCTTATCAGCGGTCAAGTCTGCAATAGAAAGGGCGAGGCAAGGTTTGTAGGTGGTGGCGCACTCACATAACAATCGGCTGTTGTCGCGCCTTCGGCGCTGGGACGGCCTTTCCGCCGCGGTGCGGCTACAAGTCCGCCCCAACGCCGCGCGTTAGCAAATGGAGTAAATAAATGGAAATTCGTGAAATCACAAAATCTTCTTATAATCTTGGCCAGCTGAGCGAGCTTCTAATTGACGCAGTGGACTCTGGTGCGTCAATTGGTTTCCTTGCACCCTTAAGTTTTGAAAGGGCTAAAGATTATTGGATGAATGTTTTAAATTCACTCTCCCATAGTTTTGTTTTATTGGGGGCTTTTGAGGGCGAAAGCCTGGTTGGCTCCGTACAACTCGAATGCTCAGGTAAGGAAAATGGTGCTCACAGAGCCGAGGTCCAGAAACTTTTTGTGCTTCGCTCTTATAGGGGTAAAGGGATCGCTAAGGAATTAATGTTTAGAGCTGAAGAAGTCGCAAAATCCTTAAATCGAAGCCTTCTCATATTGGATACCAAGCAAGGTGACAATGCAGAATGTCTTTACTCCAAAATAGGTTACCAGCGCGCTGGTGTAATACCAAAATTTGCAATAAATTCGGACGGTGGTTTTGGTGCAACTGTATTCTTTTATAAAGAAATATAAAGCTAACAAGTCGTTGCAGCATCAGTCGCTTCGCTTGGGCAGTTTTTAAGTTGTGCATTTACAGGCGTGTCGTCTCTGTGTCGTGAAACTGTCGTTGCCCTGTCGTGATTATTTAACTTAAAAATCAGAGCGAAATTAGCAATCTAGGAAGTAATACAATGAATGTTTCGCCTGAAAAGATTAAGCAGTTAAGAGCAGAGCATGGTTGGTCTCAAGAACAGCTTGGTGAAGTTGCCGGGTTAAGTTACAGGACAGTGCAGCGAATAGAGAAAGATGGCAATGGCTCTCCTGAAACTGTTATGGCTATTGCATCGGCATTTAGCGTTACCCCTGATGAACTTTCAATGGAATATAAACCCACTATTGGCAATGGCACAGTGAACTGGAGTGGGATATTAGGATTGGGATTGTGTGTGCTTTTTGTCGCATGGATGATTTTCTTAGCTGGAAAAGGTACGTTATTTTTTGACTGCATTAGCCTCGTATTGGTAATTGGAATGCCGTTTGCTTTGCTTACAATGACCTGTGGTTGGAAGCAGGCACTTGAAGCCTTTAGTTTAGTGCGATGGCTGTTTGTGGAGCCCAATGCTGCACCATTTACGCAACGTCACTTACCTGTGTTAAAAAAGCTGATCATTTATTTATATTCTTCAGGAGGAATTTGTACTTTGTTTGGCTTGATCGCAGTTTTTACCTCGCCAGGGACTACAAGTAATAATATATATTTAGGTACGACTGTCGCGTTCTTGACCTTGATTTATGCTGCAGTGATAGCTGAATTAATCATTAGGCCATTGAAAAATAAAATAACTTATATGCTGTCGTTTAATTGACGGTTAAGCCATATAAATGCATAACAAACGCCAGCACAACGCGCCTTCAGCGCTCGACTCGCAACGAGTTGCTCGCGTGTGTGATGGGCGTTAAGTCTTTAGGAGATATTTTTGAATATCACCAAGTTCTCAGAGCTAACAACCCTGACACCGCACACGTTGCGTTATTACGAAAAGCTTGGATTACTGACTAATATCTCACGCAATAGCAGCGGCCACCGTTCCTACTCTCAGGCTGATATTAATTGGGTTACTTTTATCAATCGCCTGAAAGAAACGGGTATGCCTCTTGAGCAAATTCTTGAATATGCCCATTTACGCGCTGAAGGCGAAACAACCTTTGAACAACGCCGCACCTTGTTGCAAAAACACCGCGATGCATTGAAAGTTCGTATCGAAAATGAACTTGAACATTTGCGCATGCTTGATCTGAAAATTGATTATTACGAGTCACATAAGTCCTTGACTTAGAGTTTGCTCTAACTTGTAACCTTTCTGTGTTCATTCACGACGAGGTTACAGGTATGACAAGCAGATATGAAAACGGGTTAGTTAAATTAGCAGAAATTGATGGTGAAGCAGGTCAGAAAGTCATTGATAGCCTACAAGCCATTTGCCCTGACCTGGCTAAATACACCATTGAATTCCCGTTTGGAGATATTTATCAACGTTCGCAGCTTGATTTGAAATCCAGAGAAATTGCCACCGTTGCAGCATTAACCGCCCTCGGTTATTGCGCACCACAGTTAAATGTTCATATAAATGGCGCATTAAATGTTGGCTGCAAGCCAGAAGAGATCATTGAAGTGATATTGCAAATGGCCGTTTACGCTGGTTTTCCAGCCGCACTGAATGGCATGTTTGTCGCTAAAGATGTCTTTATTTCACGAGGGTTAATAAAGGCATAACAAAAATATAAAGTTGAACGGCACTGCGTGCCGCCACTTAAATCGAAGTTATGTAGCTGGAGGTATCTTCTGAAACTCGGTAGCTTCTTGCTGTATTGGAAGAGTCATAGAATCACAATTTTTACCATGCTATTTGTTGCTGCAATGCCTGCGAGTTTGATTGCTTATCAACATGGTGTAATGAGAGGTGCTCTATTTTTTACTGGGGTTGCCTGCCTTTTTCTTGTGGCAACTCTTATACCTTTCAGGAAATCTTTGAGGTCTAAGTATGGTAAAAGCCCGTTTTATTAACAGCTCACATAACAAACCGCGCCATTCGGGGCCTCCGGCCCCTGCGATGCGCGCAAGTTCCTGCGCACGCGTGGGGCGTTATGCGTAAATGATGAAATCACTATCTGTAGCTAGCCTATATACAGTTTTAACTGTCTTTGTAACGACTTTTTTAGTCAGTGCGGTTGATTCAATTGGTGCTGCCTATTCCAGTCTCACTATATCGCTATTAACGGCAAGTGTGGCAGCAATAGTCGCCATGGTTGTTGTCATGACTTGGGCTTTGCCTTTGCATTATGTACTTAAAAAATTAGAGCGGCAGGAGTTGCATTGGTACCTACTAGCCTCTGTAGTTCCAAGTGTAATGTTCATTTATGGTTTTAAACCATTCGGTCAAGACTCAAGTATTGATCTAATGAAACAAGCATTATTTTGTAGCGCATGTGGTCTTCTGGGTGCAGCCGCATTCTGGTATAGGGCTGTTTACCGTAAACCCATAACAAGTCGCTCCGCTTAGCTTTGCGTTATATTGCAAGAATAACCTTTCCTCAAAATTTTAGACCTTGACGATGAGCTAAGATTTTCATTCAACGTCGTTTCCAGCAGGTCACATAGAGCGCATTGCCACTATGTCAGCTCAGAATAGCGAAGCCACCCGCCACAATAGTGAAGTAGCGCACGAGCTGCGTAATTTATCCAACGGACTGAATCAGGCCGTTTCCCGTTTTAGTCTTTAACAGAGTGAGCTGTAGTTTAGCGTGCTGAAAACTAAACACTTTTGTTTGTAAGGAGTAGCGGTGGCACATTGCTTTCGCTGCTCTTTTCAGCTAAACCTCAGTTGACCGGAAATTTACTAAAAAAGGAACTTGGATGAAGTTATGGGCGGGCTTGATCCTCTGGTGCTTTAGCTATTTGGCGTCAGCAGACTCCTTGCGTATTGTGAGCAGTGAGTTTATACCCCACAACGGCGAACATTTGCCCAATCAGGGCTACGCCATCCAGATGCTCAGAGAGATTTTTGCCAGTCAGCAACAAGAAGTTCATTTTGAATTTTTGCCCTGGCCCAGAGCCTTGTTGCAGGCTAAAGAAGGGGAAGCAGTAGCTATTGTTACCATTTGGTACAGCGCAGAGCGAGCAAAGTATCTGAATTACCCTACGCCTTTGTATTCCAACAAAGTCATGTTGTATCACAACAAACAACGCCCTGTAGTCTTTACCCAACTGGATCAACTACCAGCAACCAAGCTCAGATTAGGTATGGTCCGTGGCTACAGCTATCCAGAGGTTATAGAGCAACTTCCTTTTGACAAAGTAGAAGTCAATACGGACCTGGAATCGTTGAAAATGCTGGCCTTAGGTCGGGTAGACCTTGTGGTCTGTGAGCAACAGGTCGCAGAGTACATACTAAAAACTGAACTCGCCTCTTACAGCACTATAGAAACAACAGGGGCTCCTGTTGAAGAAAGGCCCATGTATATAGCTTTTTCAAAAGCCCATCCGCATTCCGCACTGCTGCAACAAAAATATGAAAAAGGTTTATTGTATCTGAAGCAACAACACCGCCTCGAAGTGCTGCAGCCCAACAATTAATCCGCCAGTTTTTACCGCTGAAACAACACCAGATGATCCAGCTCTAACTTAATACCAATGCGGCTTTGCAACTGATGATCATGATGGCTTGGAGCTAAACAATACACCTGCTCTGCCCCTTCCAATTCCAGGCTATACAAAATATGTGAACCCCGGAAGGATTTAGCCACCACTTTGGCGGTAAAACGACTTTGATCGTCATGCACTATATCATCCGGCCGTACCAGTAAATCGACAGTAACACCAGTGGCAAAATCTGACTGGGTCTGGGCAAAAACACCCAAGGCTGTATACACCTGTTGATCAGCTAATACATCACCTTTGAGCAAAGCGCCATGCCCAACAAAGTCGGCAACAAAGCGGTTCACAGGTTGATGATAAAGCTCATAAGCACTGCCCCATTGCTGCAGCGCGCCATGTTGCATCACTCCTATTTGATCAGCCATAGCAAAGGCTTCAAACTGATCATGGGTCACCATCAAGGCACTGATGCCACGTTGCTTGATGACAGCGCGGATATCCTGCGCCAAAGCCTCACGCAAATCAGCGTCTAAACCGGAAAACGGCTCATCCAACAACAAGACGTCTGGCTCTGGCGCTAAAGCTCTGGCTAAAGCAACCCGCTGCTGCTGGCCACCGGACAATTGATGCACGTAACGCTCACCTAAAGTCGGCAAACCTATTAAAGCTAACAGCTCCTCTACTATCTGTTGCTGCTGTTGTTTTGGTTTAGTCTTGATACCAAAAGCAATGTTCTGCGCTACGGTCAAATGTGGAAAAAGCGCAAAATCCTGAAACACCATCCCTATGCGGCGCTGCTCAGGGCTCGTCATCTTACCCGGCTCTGACAGGACTGTATCAGCCAACACAACAGAGCCAGTTTGCACAGGCTCAAAACCTGCAATAGCTCGTAATAAACTGGTTTTACCGCAGCCGGATGGGCCTAACAAACAACCTATCTGGCCTTGCAGCAAAGTGAGGCTCAGGTCTTTGACCACAGTAGCCTGACCATGAGTGATAGAAACTTGTTGTAAAACCAGCATCACTGGGCACCTCTGTTAGAACTATCCAAAGCACGGGACAGCAGGATCACCGGAATTAAACCTATCAGCACTATGGCAAGAGCTGGCAAAGCGGCATCGGCCAGCCGCTCGTCTGAAGCCAGTTCGTAACTACGTACCGACAACGTATTAAAGTTAAAAGGCCGCAGCAATAAAGTAGCAGGAAGCTCTTTGAGCACATCAACAAATACCAGCAATAAAGCGCTGAGCACCGAAGCTCTGAGCAGCGGCAAATGCACACGTTTGAGCACCCCAACCGGACTTTCACCTAAGCTGCGGGCGGCGTTATCCATTGACGGCGTAATTTGCATTAAACCTGCTTCGACACTATGCAAAGCCACAGCGATAAAACGTACCGTATAGGCCAGCACCAGCGCCACTAAAGTGCCGGACAATAATAAACCTGTGCGAATACCAAACTGCTGCTCAGCCCATACATCGATTGAGTTATCCAAAGCGGCCAGCGGTAACATCACCCCTATGGCGATGACTGTGCCAGGTAAGGCATAGCCCATGGCAGCTATACGCACAGGCAACACCAAAGACCAATGGCCTGATAAACGTTTGGCATAAGCAAAACATAAAGCCAGGCAGGCAGTGACCAGCGCAGTGAAGGCCGCCAGCGAAAAACTATTGATTAACAGCTTGATAAAATCGGCTGACAACAGCTGTTCTGCACGATCAAATGCCCAGCCCAGCAGCTGCAAAGCGGGCAACAGAAAACCTAAAAGTACGGGCACTAAACACAGCAACAGCATGCAAAAACCAGCAAAACCCTGCACTGGCTGACGGCTGGGTTCCTGCTGCTTTTGGCCTTGCTGATAAAATCTTAGTTTGCGTCTGGACCACTGCTCCAGATAAAGCAGTAACAACACAAAACTACACAACAAGGCCGACAATTGCGCTGCCCCAACCTGATTGCCCATGCCAAACCAGGTGCGGAAAATGCCAGTGGTAAAGGTAGTAACGCCAAAATACTGCACTGTGCCGTAATCGGCCAAGGCTTCCATCATCGCCAATGCTGCTCCTGTTAAAATGGCAGGACGAGCCACGGGCAAAGCCACGTGCCAAAAGTGCTGACGAGGTGTGAAGCCTAAAGTGCGGCTGGCTTCGAGTAATGAACCCGACTGTTGGCGAAAGGCTGTACGGGCCAACATATACACATAAGGGTAAAGCACCAGCGACAACATCAGAATGGCACCGGGTAAAGAGCGGATTTCAGGGAAGTAATAATCACCGTAAGACCAGCCAAACCAAAGCCGCAACTGACTTTGCACTGGCCCGGCAAAATCCAGTAAACCTGTATAACTGTACGCCAGTATATAAGCCGGAATAGCCATAGGCAGCAGCAATAACCACTGCACCAGAGTTCTGCCAACAAACTGATAACGTGCCACTGTCCACGCCATTAAAGTGCCAATACCAGCGCTTAACACACCTACGCCCAAAGCCAATAACAAAGAGTTAGTGACATAATCAGCCAGCACAGTGTCCAGCAAATGCGCCCATAATTCAGGCTGAGGCATCCACAAAGAGCCCAGCACGACCAGCACAGGCAAAGCCAGTAACAAAGCAAACACTGTGACAGTACGGCTAAATAATGAGCTGGTCAAACGAGGTGTGTCCTTCTAAAAAGGTAGGGGCGACCTTGATAGTCGCCCACTTATCCAATCAATAAAACCTCAGCTTCAGGTGCGCAGCGGAATTATTTCCAGCCCGCTTTATCCATCACCTGAATAGCCTTAGCGTTTAATTCACCCAGAGTTGATAACTGTAGTTGCTCAGCCTTAAATTGCCCAAAAGATTCAAGACGTTGACTCCATTTTACGCCTTGCACAACAGGGTATTCGTGGTTTACTTCAGCATACCAGCTTTGCGCTTCAGGCTTGACCATGTATTCAAGCAGCTTCACAGCTTCAGCTTTATTAGGCGCATATTTAGCAACGCCAGCACCAGAGATATTGATATGAGCACCACGGCCTAGCTGATTTGGCCAGAATACTTTAACGGCTTCAGCCGCAGCTTTGTCGCCAGCCTCATCAAACATACCGCCCAGGTAATAAGTGTTGGCTATGGCGATCTCACAAACACCGGCAGCTGCTGCTTTGATTTGGTCGCGGTCGCCCCCTTTTGGCGGCTGCGCAAAGTTTTTCACAAAACCATTGGCCCAGGCCTGAGTTTTTTCTTCACCTAGCTGAGCAATTAAAGCCGCTACCATAGACTGGTTATAAATATTGTCGGACGAGCGCACGCAGATTTTACCTTTCCATTTTGGGTCGGCCAAATCTTCAATAGTGCTTAACTGTTCAGTTTTTACTTTGCCTGGCATATACATAATGGGACGGGCACGTTTGGTTAAACCAAACCACTGCTGTTTTGGATCACGTAAAGTGGCAGGAATAGCGTCGGTCAGTACTTTTGAGTCGATGCTCTGCAACAGACCCTGTACTTCGGCACGGTATAAACGGCCAACGTCTGTGCTGATCAGCAAATCAGCAGGGCTGTTGCGACCTTCACTTTGCATCCGGCTAATCAGTTCATCCGGTTTGCCGGTGATTAAATTCACTTTGATGCCGGTATCTTTGCTGAATTTATCCAGCATCGGCTTAATCAGTTCTTCCTGACGACCAGAATACACATTCACTTCTGCAGCCTGGGCCAAAGCGGCGGCAGTTAAGGCCACAGCTACTAAAGATTTTTGCCAAAATTTCATCGAATGCTCCATAAGATCCATTGGAAGTTGTCGCAGTATAGCCACAAACAGGAACTGTTCTCAAATAGAGAACCTGTATGGAGCACCATACTACAACTTTACGGTAGAACCTTTTATACGGCAGTACAGCTGGCCCAGACCATCAGAACAGGGCCGCACCAGCATTAACTGCTTAAAAATCAATCGCTGAGGATAAAGTTGAAATTACTGCTGAGCCTCAGAACGTAATTTCAACACCAAAGCATAGAGTTCCTGAGCCTGCAGATTTGGAACCGCAGCTAGCGTCACTCTGCCATTGGCAGTACTGAATTGGACCTGCACCAGTTGATTCTGGCGAAAAAACAAGGATTGCACCAATTGTACTTTTTGTACCTGTTGCAACGGCAGTACTTGCCAGAACTGACCCAGACCACCCTGCCAGAGATACAACACCTGATCCTGTACACAGAATCCATGCCAAAGACGGTAAGCCCATAAATCGCCCAATAACCACACTGCAGCCACAAACAGCAGCACAGATCCTGTACTTAACGGCACAACCTGAGATTGCCAAAATACCACCATAAGTAGACACAATAACCCAATGATGATGCCCCTTATCCACAACAAACGCCGGAAATAAGCCGGAACATACCGCTGCAAGGGTAACTTTTTGATATCGGATAAGGCTAAAAGCTGCTGTGCCTGCAATTGTAGATTGACGTCATCCCCAGTTTGCCCTAACAGAGCAAACTTACTTTTCTGTTCCTGAGAATTGGTGAAACCATGAAAAATAAGTGAAAAGTGACCAAAAAACCGCGCCAGCCACGGCTGACTCACAGTGAGCATTTGCACTCGTTTCGCCTGGATCCGCTGTGATTTTTTCAGCAAAGTGCCCTGGAGCAACTGTAACTGCTTACCATCGCGCAAAAAGCGTTGTGGATAAAGCCAGATCAACGTCATCAGCAGCAACACGAAAGCCACCAGCAGCAAGACACAGAGGCTTGCCGCCAGTTGCAAGGCAAAACTTTGCTGCACTCCTGATTGTTGCAGCACCTGTTGGCCTTGCGTAAACCAGCGTTCAAACAGTTCGCCATCAAGCTGCGATTGAACAGCTCCAAAAACGGCCAGTAGTGGCAACCACAAATGTTTGTTGTACAGAGTAGCAAGCCAAATCCGGAACAATGGCGTCGACGCTAAGGCCTGATTGACCTGAGACTCTCCCTGTAAAAGGGCAAGTTGCTCTGAAGTCAGGCCGGTCAGATAAAACTCCCGTTGCTGGCTACCTGCACTATCAAGACTGACGCTAAATAACCGCAGCGGTCGGAAGTAAAAAGGTTGCTGCACTTGCAGCTCCTGGATGCGCGATTTTGCTAACAGCAGATGTTCTTTTTGCAGTAAACCCCGTTGCAATTCAATGCCTTGAGCAGAGACACGAAACCGAGTACAGCGCCAGTTCAGTAAGGCACTGCCGAGTATCAACAGTGCCAGAGCTGTTATCCCATAGGGTGCATAAGGCTGAAACCTATCGCTAAAGGATAAATAGGCACTACCAATTATCACACCAGCCCATTGCACTGCAGCTTTGACCAGCAAAGGCAGCAGCGCCCAGATGGAACAGCGCTGCCAATCTGCAGGCATGGCTGACGGCTCTGGTATCTCACTCTTCAGCATCTGTATCTCCACGCGGGATCAACCGACCTAACTGCTCACTCAATGCCACAGCGACCCCGTGTTCTATATCAGCCAACGCCGCTTCAGCATCCAGACCACCAGCTGTATAGACTTTTAAGGTCGCCAGCCCAAAGTGTTTTTGTAACGGCCCCTGGCTAATAGTGACATGCTGTACTCTATGCAAAGGGATCAAAGCCGCTCTGCGCCACAGCACACCAGATTGCAGTAAAAAATCCTGGGTACGGAGTAAAAATCTGGTGTGCTTCATTTGTAGCGGTAAGCAAAACCAACTGGCCATAAAGATCAGTACGGTCAGGCTCCAACTTGCTAAAACCAGCGGAAATAGCCAGTGTAAATCCCACCACCACTGTGCGAGTACTAATCCACAGAGCACAACCACTAAGGTGAGCAACCAGCTACAACGTCTTTTGGTTAAAGCATCGGTGGGTAACAACAACCACTGTTCCGGTAACGGACCGGTCAGGCATTGGTCATCTAAAAATCCAGCGTCAAGCAGCTGATTGGTCATGGCTGAGTATCCTTATTTCTAATAGCCCCAGCATATCGTAAAGACTTATCGCTCCCAAAATTTAAGTTTACATATGGAGAAACAGATATACACTATTACATATGATTTCCCATATGTAATAGTGTTGGCTATGCAACTTGACCCTATCACCTTTTTTAAAGCCTTATCAGATGAAACACGGCTACGCAGCTTGTTGCTTATTCAGCAGGAGCAAGAGCTTTGTGTTTGTGAACTGGTGGCTGCTCTTGCAGATAGTCAGCCAAAAATTTCCCGTCATCTGGCTCAGTTACGCCGCGATGCTATTTTGCTCGACCGCAAACAAGGCTTATGGGTGTATTACCGCTTAAATCCTGAGTTACCAGAGTGGGCTCTGTTGTGTCTGCAACAGACAGGCGCTGCAAATTCTGGCTGGCTGGAGTTAAACCAACAGCAATTATGCCAGATGGGTGACAGGCCAGAGCGGCAAAAAGGCTGCTGTTAATTCAACCCAACAGCATCAAAGCGGAGCACGGCAATGGGATTATTTGAACGTTATTTATCGGTCTGGGTGGCTCTGGCTATGCTGCTTGGTGTGGTTGCAGGCAATTTAGTTCCCGGCCTGTTTCAACTGGTGGCGTCATTTGAATATGCTCAGGTCAATCTGGTGATAGCAGCTTTTATCTGGGTGATGATTTATCCAATGATGGTGCAAATTGACTTTAGCGCTATTAAAGATGTGACCAAAAAGCCCAAAGGCATAGTGCTGACACTGGTGGTAAATTGGCTGATCAAACCTTTTACTATGGCGTTGCTCGGCTGGTTGTTTTTCCGCGTATTGTTTGTCGATTGGGTCGACCCACAAACCGCGACTGAATACATAGCAGGTATGATTTTATTGGGTGTTGCGCCTTGCACCGCTATGGTCTTTGTCTGGAGTCAGTTGACCAAAGGTGACGCCAACTACACTCTGGTGCAGGTCTCGATTAACGACATTATTATGATTTTTGCCTTTGCGCCTATCAGTGCTTTGCTGCTGGGTGTGTCAGATATCACTGTGCCCTGGTCGACCCTGATTTTGTCTGTGGTGCTTTATGTGCTGCTGCCGCTATTGGCCGGTGTCTGGACCAGAAAATCTTTCGCCACTAAAGATGCTGAAAAACTGACGGCTTTGCTGGCTCAGATCAAACCCTGGTCCATCTTTGGCTTGCTGGCTACAGTGGTGCTGTTATTTGGCTTTCAGGCGCAAACTATTTTGAATCAACCGCTCGCCATCCTACTGATTGCCATTCCATTGCTGCTGCAAACCTACGGCATCTTTGCTTTAACTTATTTCGCCGGCTGCAAAATGCATTTGCCTCATAACATAGCGGCCCCTGCGGGTATGGTCGGTGCCAGTAACTTTTTTGAATTAGCGGTCGCTGTGGCTATTTCACTTTTTGGTCTGAATTCAGGTGCAGCCCTTGCCACAGTAGTAGGTGTGCTGGTTGAAGTGCCTGTGATGTTGTCCCTGGTATGGTTTGCTAACCGTACCCGCCACTGGTTTTTGCGCAATGAATAAAAGCTATTGCATAGCTGATGAGGAAAAATTGATGTCACACCCATTTGACGAATTGACACTGGAAGGCTCAGCGGCATTGATATTCACTCCCTGCCCTGGCACTAAAACTCAAACACTAAAAGACGCTTTGCTGACGTTAAAGCAAGCAGGTGCGTCAGCCATTTTAACCTTAATGCCAGAAGACGAAATAGCACGGAATCAAGTGAACGACTTACCAGCCTTGTGCGAAGAGCTTGGATTGGCCTGGTTTCATTGCCCTATTGAAGACGATCACGCACCGCAGGCTGACTTTGCCGCAGCATGGCAGCAGCAAGGCCCACAGATTCATCAGTTGTTAAAAGAGGGCAAAAAAGTCGCCATTCATTGCAAAGGGGGCTCAGGTCGCACTGGCTTAGTAGCAGCACAAATTCTGTTCGAGCGTGGCATAGATAAAGACAGAGTAAAACAACGTATTCAGGCTCTGCGGCCTTACGCACTGACTTTGGCCCCGCATCAGGCGTATTTTCAAAGCCTTTAATAACCCTTTAAACAAAGAGAATCTCTGATGAAAAAAATTAAACTAGGTATTAATGGTTTTGGCCGTATCGGCCGCCTGGCGTTACGCGCCTCTTTTGACTGGCCTGAATTTGAGTTTGTGCAAATAAACGACCCTGCCGGTGACGCTGCTACTTTTGCCCATTTACTGAATTTCGACTCAGTGCACGGCCCCTGGAATCATCAGGCAGAAGCGCAAGACAATACTGTTGTAATTCAAGGCAAATCTATTGCAGTTACCCACAATAAAGCCGTCAACGATACCGACTGGTCAGGTTGTGACGTGGTGATTGAATGCTCTGGCAAAATGAAAAGCTCAGCTCAACTGCAGGCGTATTTAGACCAGGGCGTAAAACGTGTGGTGGTCAGTGCTCCGGTGAAAGAAGCTGGTGTATTAAACGTAGTGATGGGGGTCAATCATCATCTGTTTAATGCTCTGACACATAAAATAGTCACAGCGGCCAGCTGCACCACCAACTGCCTGGCGCCTGTGGTGAAGGTCATTCATGAAAAGTTGGGCATTAAACATGGCTCCATCACTACTATTCACGATTTAACTAATACCCAGTCTATTCTGGATACGCCGCACAAAGACTTACGCCGCGCCCGCGCTTGTGGCAGCAGCTTAATTCCAACCACTACAGGTTCGGCCACTGCTATTACTGAAATATTCCCCGAATTAAAAGGCCGCTTAAATGGCCATGCAGTGCGTGTACCGCTGGCCAATGCGTCCTTAACCGACTGCGTATTTGAAGTAGAACGCGCCACCACGGCTGAGGAAGTCAACGCTTTATTAAAAGCGGCTTCAGAGCAAGAACTCAAAGATATTCTGGGGTACGAAGAGCGACCTTTGGTCTCTGTCGATTATAAAACCGACCCACGCTCCAGCATTATCGATGCTTTATCCACTATGGTAGTAAACGGCACTCAAGTGAAAATATACGCCTGGTACGATAACGAATGGGGTTACGCTAACCGTACAGTGGAGTTGGCTAGGATGGTTGGGTCTTTTTAACAGGTGCTTTACCGACCCAGGCTAGACAAAAAAGGAACAACAAAATGAATGCAGCAATCAAGCAATATCTGGTTGTGACAGGCAACTACTGGGCTTTTACCCTGACGGATGGCGCTCTGCGCATGTTGGTGCTGCTGCATTTTTATAAACTCGGCTATAGCCCTTTAGAAATAGCTTCGTTATTTGTCTTTTACGAGCTGTTTGGTGTGCTGACCAACCTGTTTGGAGGCTGGCTGGGCGCTCGTATTGGTTTAAATAAAACCATGAATATAGGGCTGTTTTTACAAATAGCGGCGCTTGCGATGTTATTGGTTCCGGCTGAGTTATTAATAGTTCCCTGGGTGATGGCCGCTCAGGCTTTATCTGGTGTTGCCAAAGACTTAAATAAAATGAGCGCTAAAAGCTCGATTAAATTGTTGGTACCGCAGGAGTCGCAAAGCAAACTTTATCAATGGGTAGCAGTACTGACAGGTTCAAAAAATGCGCTGAAAGGGGTTGGCTTTTTTATCGGTGGTTTTTTACTGACCCAAATCGGCTTTCAGGGTGCTGTGGCAGCCATGGCTGGCGCTTTAGCTCTGGTGTGGTTACTGAGTTTAGTCTTGCTGAAAAAAGACTTAGGCAAAAGCAGTTACAAACCCAAGTTTAAAGACATGTTATCCAAAAGCGGCCCTATTAATCTGTTGTCGGCGGCACGTTTATTTTTATTTGGTGCGCGCGACTTATGGTTTGTTATCGCACTACCGCTGTTTTTAGCCCAGCAACTGGCCTGGAGCCAGCAAGCTATAGGCACTTTTCTGGCACTGTGGATTATTGGTTATGGTCTGGTACAAAGCCTGGCCCCTTTCATTACAGGCAAACGCTCCGGTAAAGTTCCAGGCCGTTGGGCAGCTGTCGGCTGGGCTTTTGCACTTTGTCTGATCCCAGCACTGCTGGCCAAACTCTTACCTTTACCCTTCCCGACTGAAACTTTATTAGTCTCTGTGCTGCTGTTATTTGGCGCTGTCTTTGCGGTGAATTCGTCCTTGCACAGCTATTTGATTGTAAGCTACGCCAAAACCGACGGCGTCTCACTGGATGTGGGTTTTTATTATATGGCCAACGCCATGGGCCGCTTAATTGGCACTGTATTATCAGGTTATTTGTATCAAACTCAGGGCTTGGAAGCCTGCTTGTTCTGGTCCAGCGGTTTTATTCTGGCCACAGTGCTGTTGTCCTGCTTTTTGCCAAAGGCAAAAAGTCAGCAATCTAACTAACGAGTGCTAGTTAGCAGGGAGGACTATCGCAGGGCTGCCAATTTAGGTAGGCTGCTGCCAGGCTATTTTGCTGAATTGACTTTATAACAACGGAGTGTGCTGGTCTTATGGTGGTAGAAACAATAGCAGAGGGCCTAGGCGTTGTTGCACGTTTTGTGGTGCGGCTCTTGTCTGAAGTCTTGATTGAATTTTTATGCAAAGGTATGGGTTATAGGATCTGGAAAGCTTTTAAACCTACAATCAATCCTGACGGCGCTTTAGTCTTTTTTACAGGTTTAGCTTTTTGGTTAGTGCTTTTTATTCTGGGCTATCAGGTCTATGAATTTGTCGGAATAGATTCCTGCCTTGATACAGGAGGCCACTATAACTATTCTTCTAGTCGGTGCGAAAGATAGAAAATGGAGCTATCTATGAGACTGATCCGGGTAGTACCACTACTTTTCCTACTGAGTTCAACCATAGCATGGGCACAAACGACTATGTTTACTACACAAGACTTTGCACAACTGAAGTTTCTGGAAGGTCGCTGGCAGGGCAAAGGGCCTGACGGCTCGGCTTTTTACGAGCAATACAGTTTTCATAGTAGTCATGAAATGAAATCCAGTCGTTTTGCCGACTCCAGCTTTGCCACTATTACAGACGGCAGCACTGTGTCGCTGCAGGATGGGAAAGTAATTTCGGTCTGGAATCAGTTTAGCTGGCAAGCTTCTGAACTCTCAGCAGGCAAAGCCTGTTTCTCCCCAGTGAATGCTCCAAGCAGTTTTTGCTGGGAACAAATCTCAGATACTTTGGTGCATGTCACTCAGCGTTGGTCTGATGCACAAGGCAAACCACAAGAATATGTTGTACCACTGCAACGACTTTGATTCGCCAGGCTAAATAAAACAAATAGCGGTTTCAGGTTCATAGGAATAACCATGTATTTTATTGCCGCTTTTGGTCTGTTGATGTTTTACTTTAGCCTGATGATGCTCTTCAGACCCCATGCCTTTGCCCAAGCTATTATCAACTTCAGTGAATGGCCTTATTTCCATCCTTTTGAAATTATTAGCAGGCTGATTGCCGGTGGCCTTTTTGTGGCTTATGCCGGAGATACTCAGTTTCCATTGGTATTTGAGATGATAGGTTTAGTCTTGTTGCTCGTTGGTACTGGTTTGGCGTTAACCCCTCAGGCCCTGCATAAAAAGTTTGCAGTTCAGTCGGCCACTAGCTGCAAAAACTACTTTCGTTTTATAGGTGTAGTCTCTGTAGTTTTAGCTGTAGCTTTGATTTATGCCTCTGTTGGACAGGTCATTGTTCAGCAGCCATAACTGATCTAACTTAAATGCTAAACAAGTTCCCGGGGAGCATCATCATGCTTAATCTGGTTCGAAATTTGCTCGCACTACTGCTGGGAGTTGTGGCTGGGGCTGCGGTCAATATGGCGCTTGTCAGTATCAGTTCTGTGCTAATCCCCCCACCAGCCGGAGTGGATGTGACTAATACTGAAAGCCTGAGTTTGGGCATAGATTTATTCGAACCCAAACATTTTATTATGCCCTTTTTGGCGCATGCCCTCGGCACTTTAACCGGGGCTCTAGTGGCTTATCTAATAGCAGCTAGTTACAAAATTCATTTTTCTTATCTGATTGCGGTGTTTTTTCTCTGCGGAGGTGTAGCGGCAAGCCTGCTGATCCCCGGCCCTCTGTGGTTTATCAGTATGGATTTAGTACTGGCTTATCTCCCCATGGCCTGGCTGGCTATAGTACTTGGCAAACTGATTCAACAAAAACCAGACTTCTAAAGCTTAGGAAAAGTGAACAGCTCATCAGTTGTGGGTAGGTTTTCTAAAAGATCCGGATGGCAACTTAATAGGCCTGATGGAGAAAAAAGGTTAAAAACTGCCGTAAGCAAAGCCCTGCGAGCTCGCTGTCGCAAAGCTGTCGTGTTAGTGCCGTCACCTATAGCCAGTATTTGAGTTATCTTTAGCCTTATGGCTTAGTTAGGGTCGTCAAACTATGAAAATTAATACTCAGCTGGTGAAAAAACTCAGAGCAGATAGACAGTGGTCACAAGAGCAATTGGCAGCTGCCTGCGGCTTGAATTTGCGAACTATTCAGCGCCTGGAAAATACCGGCAATGCCTCTCTGGAGTCAGTGCGGGCTTTGGCTGCAGTATTTACGCTGGATGCCAACGAGCTGCTGCTGCAAACCCAAGCTACAGCGGATACAGACCCCAATCCACTCTTTGTGATCAAAGACTGTTTTTTACAGTTTGCTGATTTTTCCGGCACAGCCAGTCGTTACCAATATGGGTGGTTTTTAGTTTTTGTGTTACTGCTCAGTGCGCTGGCAGAAATTATCAGTCCAGCCTTAAGGCAATTTGTCACAGTGCTTTTCCTGGTGCCCTTTTTAGCTGTTGGCTCACGCCGATTGAATGAAGCGGGCCACAATGTCTGGTGGCAACTGATGTACTTAGTTCCTTTTGGTGTGGTGGTCGTCTGGTATTTTATGGCTTTACCTGCGAAATTAGTCACTCCAGACTCAGCGACAACTCCTTCATAAGGAAAGAAGTATGCATCAACACGGAAAACTCAATTACGTTGAATTGCCAGCTAAAGATTTAACAGCGACCAAAGCCTTTTTCAGCGCTGCTTTTGATTGGAACTTTGTCGACTATGGCCCGGATTATGTGGCCTTTTCCGATCAAGGTTTAGACGGCGGCTTTTTTCGTTCAGAACAAAGCTCCACCAGCGCAACAGGCGGAGCTTTATTGGTGTTTTACAGTTCGGACATCAAAGCAACTTTAGCTAAAGTGCAGCAATGCGGCGGTACTGTAATTAAAGCCATTTTTGACTTCCCAGGCGGCTGCCGTTTTCACTTCACCGAACCCAGCGGCAATGAGTTTGCGGTTTGGTCGGAGTCTCAAGACTAAGTCAGCTTGGGCTCAGTCCTGAGCCAGTTTAATAAAGACCGGGTTGCTGTAAAACCATAAATCTGACCAGGGGTTTTCACCTTTGGCATCAGGCTCTGGTTCCAGCTCGTCTTTGTTGTTGGTACCCCGCAAACGTAAATACTGGCTAGTGCTGACCTTGCCCAGCGGCAACTCAAAGCTGCTGTAGCCGTCTTTGATGCTCCAGTCAGCTGAGTAAAAACGTTTCGCGACTTTGGTCTCTGGTGCTTCGTCTGTATTTCGCTCTGCTGCCGGGCCTGTGATCACCCCCTGAATCAGATCCACACGTTGTACTTGGGGGTTAAAACCACCGCCATTGTTACTGCTGGGGTCACGAAAACGCACGCGCAGCACCAGCTCATCGTCCGATTTTACAGTCAGGGTCTGGCCTGCTGTGGCGGTGTTATCTGAATTTTTCACTGCCACTTCAACAAACAAAGCATCTATTAAATCACCAGTGGTGACAAAAACCTGGCCCGCTTTGAGTGCAGCAAAAATACTGTCGTAGTTTTTATCGGCATAGACATAAGTTTTGGCGTATTGACCAGGCCAGAAGTCAGCCCAACCGTCTGTGTAATGACCGTGGCTGTCGGAGACTCCTGTCACCCACCAGTGTCGGCCTTCGCTGAGTAAACTATCCCAGACCCCACCTAAACGGGCTGTCATCTGGTCGTAGCCGCCCATAGTCGGGTAATCCGGGTATTCGCCACGAATAGCTGTTGGGTCCGGGCTGCCATCCGGATTTAAAGTTGCAGCCTGATGGCCCTCAGCGCCTGTCATACCAATGACCACATCAGGTGCTGTATCCTGCCAGTCGCGTAATTGCTCTGGGGTCACTTTATTGTATTGCCGAAAACCAGTGGCTAAACGCGCCGGATGATTGACCAAAAGTAGTGGTTTATCTGGTAATTCATTCATGGCTTTTAAGGCGTGCAGCATAAACCCATCTTCAGCTTTTTCCGGCCCTGGTGGTACACCCTGACGACCGTTGTAGCGACTTTCTATCCGGTACAGCTGCTCTGCTTCAGAGGGCCTGTGCGGCATAATAAAACTGGCATGGCGACCACCTGGGCTATTGCCAGGCACATCAAACTCCATACCGTAAAATTGTAAAATCTGTGGTAAAGCTTTGCGTGAAGCCACCAGCTCAGGATAAGCCTGCTCTAACGCCAGCTTGGCACGGTTTGGCCCACCGTGATCGGTAATCACCATCCAGCTTAAGCCGTAATGCGAGGCCATTTGCGCATTTAGCGGAATCGAATATTTAGCATCGCCGCCTAAAATAGGGGCTGGCGGAAAAACCGAGTTATCCCATTTCACGCTGTAATGAGTGTGCACATGGTGATCACCGGCCAGCCAGCTTTTGCCTTGTTCAGTCTTAGCTACTGGCTGGACCTGTTGGCAGGAGGCCATGAGCAAAGTCACGATACCAGCCAGGCCAATCTGCTTTTTATTCATTCCCAAAGTTTTCACTTACTACACCTTACTGCTTATGAAACAGCCCTGACCCGACAGAATCAGGGCTTTTTTCTAACTAGATCAGAACTGTACTGTTACCCCAGCCATATAAGTCCTGCCACTAAAGGTGGTGTTATAGGCCCTGTCGCTGGAGTCACTGTACAACTCATCGCGCACATTGGTCAGGTTTATCGCTTCCAGATTCAGTTTTACACTGTCACTTAAGCGGTAAAAAGCTGAGAAATCGACGTTGGTTGTGGCATGGTAACCACGTTCGTCATCGTCAATAGAACCACTTTCTACACCAGTAATGTAGTCACTGCGGTAGGCCGCAGCTACACGGGCGCCCCATTGTTCAGCTTCGTAGTACAGTGTGAAGTTGTAACTCTGTTTGGACAAACCAGGGAAAGCTTTGATTTGATCTTCACCAGAGTTTTCAACGTTGCGATACAAGGTATTGCCGTCCGCCCAGGTGTAGTTGGCAATCACACCTAAGTTATTAAATGGCTCTGGCAGGAAATCCAGATCGCGCTGCATCGCCAGCTCAAAACCTTTGATGGTAGAGGAATCAGAGTTTTGTGGTGATGACACATTAAAAATGTCGTTTACCGTTTTGCCTTTTGGTAATAACTCCGCAGGTAAACCCAGTTCGCTGTACACAATCTGCTGGGTCTCGGTGACGATAAAGTTATTGATATCTTTGTAAAACAGCGCGGCAGATAACAAACCTACATCTTCAAAATACCATTCCAGAGCCGTATCCAGGTTATCTGACTCAAAAGGCTGTAGATGAGGGTTACCTACAGAAATCTGGCCTATATCGTTTTCGCCCAAAGAGGTTTGGCTGACATTGGCTGAAAACGCCATAGCGCCTAACGAAGGACGGGTCATATTTTTGCTATACCCAGTACGCCAAATCACATCTTCAGCGAACTCGTAGGCAATGTTCAGGCTAGGCAAGTAGTCTGAATAATCCCGTACCATCTCTGTTGGAATGCCTTTCGACAGGCCTTTTGAGCTCAGCTCTGTAGTGAAATAACGTACGCCCACATTAGCACGCAGCGGCATACCTGCTACGTCGTATTCAGTATCGTAAACCAGATAAGCAGCCTGAGTTTCTTCAGCTAAATCATAAGCCGAGCTTTCTACTGTGTAGGCGTCAGTTAAGGTGAAATCGGCCAGGCCATAAAAAGCCTGTAAAGCCGCCATATCACCTTGTAACCAGTTTTTATCCGGATGACCATTAAACAACTGCACCTGTTCCGCTGTCAGAGTTTTTACGCCCTGATTTTTTGGGGTTGCTTTGTTGCTTGGAAAATCCTGAGCTACGCGCTCAAAACCTGTGTTGGTAAATTTTTTGTAGTTGGCACCAAATTTCAGGCTGGAGCTGTCAGTTAAGCCATAGTCAAAATCCAGCTTGGCATTATCAAAATCTGAGTAGATAAAGTTCGACTGGAAGTACAGATCTTTGACTGTGTAGCCAGTGAGGCCAGCAACATCAAAGCTAGGCGAATAGCTGTGACCATAGAAAGCATCCTGAGTGAAGTCGGTAATAATATTCACTTTTTTACTGGCTTCTATATTCAGCTTGTTGACACGAGGCTGCTCGTAATCAGAAGAGCTGTGGCCAATCATAGCGCTCATTTTTAAGTCGTCGGTCAAAGTCCAGTCTGCGGTCAAACTCGCCTGATTTAACACTGATTCATTGCGATCCTCGCGGTTTTCATTGCGCCAGGTAGCATTTTTATAATCGGCATACACCACTTCTTTGCTGCCGTTGTTGTCACGCCAAACCAGACTATTCACCGTTGAATTATCTTTCACCGCCATATGATGCTCAGACAGTTGGTTTTCCAGTTTACCGTGCATCAAATCCAGCACCAGACTGAAGTCTGAACTTGGTTTGTACTGTAAAGCCGCTGTAATGCCTAAACGGTTTTGATCATTTTCCCATACTGAATAACGATGACCACGAGGGAACCATAATTCACCTGAATTTAACTCGGCTTGTAATGCGGTATTAGTGGCATCAGCCGCCTTTTTGCCACCTTCACGACGCCAGCGTGTGGTATTGGTGCCGTATTCGTTGGTCGCTCTATCGCTGTACGCCACAGACACCAGGGCACCGAAATCAGACCAGGTATTAGACAATAAAGCCGCGATACGAGGGTCTGTGCTGTCGGTATTGGTATTAGTGCCTACCTGAGCTGAAACAGCGGCCTGAGCGCCGTCGTAATCAAAAGGTTTGGCGGTACGCAAATTGACAGTACCAGCTATGCCACCTTCTTCCTGGTCGGCAGAGTAAGATTTTTTCACATCAATTTGGTTAAACAATTCAGAAGCAAAGATATTAAAGTCAAAAGCCCTGGTACGGGACACGCCACCCCGTGCATCCATAGGCGAAGACGAAGTACCTAAAGCCTCCATGCCATTCACCTGAACACGGGTGAAATCAGGGCCTAAACCACGCAGAGAAATCTGACGACCTTCGCCGCCTTCACGGGTAATAGTGACACCAGGCACACGCTGTAATGAGTCGGCCAGGTTCAGATCCGGGAAGTCGGCAATATCTTCAGCCACTATTGAATCCTGGGCTATCATGGCTTCACGTTTCAGATCTTTTGCTTTGATAATAGAGCTACGAAAGCCTTTTACTTCAATAAATTCGGTTTCTGATGCTTTAGCTTCTGTAACAGACTGGGCCACAACCACCGAGCTGTAAAAAGCCGGAAAAGCTGCCAGCACGGCCAAAGCCAGATGACTCTTGCGAAGATTCGTCTTCATAATAAATCCATTATTCCTGATTGTTTGAGCTGATTAAGTAAATCTGCGCACGCAAAAACGCAGCAGTCCTCCTAAAGAGCAACAACAGGTGATTTCTGGACAAAGAATTTTATGAAAGTTTTTTTACAGTGGGGTTGAAAGACTGCACAGGGGCAAAAAAATTGTCATGCGTCACTCAGGGTCTGATTTTAACCTTAGATTTTCGCCTGCAGTTCAGCCTTGAGATCTTCGATCTCATTTCTTAATTTCGCAATCTCATTATGTGCGGTTCGAGCTGTACCTAGTGCGATGACTCCAAATACAAAGCCAATAATTCCTAGTGCTTCCATTGCTGAATATCCTTTTTAACAACCAAATTTCAAATTAATCTTGGCTTAGTCTCTTTAGCTTGCCTGAAACTATCCAGATGAAAAAACAACTAAGCCAACCTTCAATTTAAAGCTATCACCGAGAAAAAACTAAAGCAGTGAGGCAATAAGTGCCTCACTATATTTATTGAATCTCAAACAATTCCACTTCAAAAATCAAGGTTGAGCCAGCCGGGATTTTGCCTGCGCTACGCTCGCCATAACCCAGACCTGAAGGGATATAAAAGCGGAATTTATCGCCCACTTTCATTAATTGCACGCCTTCGGTCCAGCCTGGGATCACCCGGTTCAGCGGGAACGAAATAGTTTCGCCACGCTCGACAGAAGAGTCGAATACTGTGCCATCAATCAAAGTACCGTGATAATGCACGCGCACCGTGCTGCTGGCCGTTGGATGAGTTTCACCGCTGCCGCTTTTTAGCACTTCATATTGCAGGCCTGAGACTGTGGTTTTTACCCCTTCTTTCTTCGCGTTTTCAGCTAAAAAAACACTGCCTTTTTCATGGTTTAAGGCTGCGGCTTTTTGGTTGTTGGCGTTGCTGTAGAAGTAATAAGCTATACAAGCAATAACTAGGATGATTAAAGCAATTTTCATGGTGAGTCCGATCCATTAAGCGAGGTAGCCGCCATCTTATTGTTAATGTTGGTTTTGGTCAAAGACGAGCTGAAGCTGGATTGTTGATTATTGCACGGCCGCTCTTGAGCCCATAGCTTGCTTTGCCTACAATGGCGCACGTTTTATTTACCACAGGCCAGAGCCATGACAGACACTACGACTCAAGATACAGCAGCACGCCCGGATTTACCGGATCGTCTTTGCACTAACCCACGCAGCCCACATTATGTAGCCGCAATTTTTGAACATAACGTAGGAATTCGCCTGAACGGCAAAGAGCGTTTTGATGTAGAAGAATATTGCATCAGCGAGGGTTGGGTGAAAGTGGCTGCAGCTAAAGCACTGGACCGCCGTGGCCAGCCTTTACTGATGACGTTAAAAGGCAAAGTCGAAGCTTTTTATACCGAAGCTTAATTAACCCGAGATCGGTTTAACGAGCCATGACTGTGATCGCATTAAACTCCGCGTTTGTGATATTCAGTTGTGGCTTATTGTCCTTCAATTGATAGGCGATGAGTCCTGCAATCATGTTCAGCATAAA
>Ga0247725_1000083_pt1 | contig 126614 bp, 139 predicted proteins | sample OKSTACKMCFT3sol_FD_183021 | JGI IMG/M metagenome (GOLD analysis project Ga0247725, IMG submission 183021) | Subsurface sediment microbial communities from gas well in Oklahoma, United States - OK STACK MC-FT3-sol | ecosystem: Environmental > Terrestrial > Deep subsurface > Rock core/Sediment...
GCGCTGGTACAAACCGCAGCATTAGATGTACTGCGTGACGAAGGTGAAGCTTATGCCAACAAACTGGATGCGGCTGGTGTGACTGTGACGTCAGTGCGCTACAACGGCATGATCCACGACTTCGGTTTACTGAATGTGCTCTCCGATGTACCAGGTACCCAAGCTGCGATGGACCAGGCAGGTCAGGCGCTGAAAAAACACCTGAACTAAAAATGACTGAACCCAAAGCCTCCTGCGGGAGGCTTTTTTCTAAAAAGTAGAAAGATTTATTAGTTTTTAAGCAGTTTATGTTCTATTCGCTTGCCATTAAAATGCCGGCCGATTCAAAACAAAGCAAGATAAGAGGTGAGTATGAAGAAGTTAATCATGACTTTGCTGCTGGGTTTTGCGGTTAGTTCAGTGGCCACTGCTGATGAAATGGCAATAGATATACTGAAAGGAGAGGGTGACGTTAAAGGAGTACGATTGGCTTACAGACCTTACCACAGCACTATCACAGGTCTACCTTTGCTAGGGGATACCAATATTTATCTGGAACTCAGTGCCAATAAATGGCGTTATGGCGATCCGACTGAATATGACGAGGATCTGGCAATAGCCTTGTCCCCTGTGCTGATACGTCAATTTGCGACTTTAAATGACAAAGCGCTATGTTGGGAGTTTGGTATTGGTGTCAGCTTGTTAGATCAAAAGCGTTTTGCAGGTAAAAACTTAGGTTCCTATTATCAGTTTGAGGACAGATTAGGCTTAACTCTGGCACTGGACCCCGCGAAAAGAAGCAGCATCTCTCTGCGTTATTTCCATTACTCCAATGGCGGTTTGGAAAAACCTAATCCAGGTATGGACTTTCTTAACTTATCTTATGCCTGGCGTATTTAAGCCAGGCATCGCGAACTTTTAGATTTTCGGTAAAACTAACCAGATTTTACCGTAGTGGCGCAAACTATCGCTGCGCTGCTGAGCTTCATCGCCAATGCCCTGATAGACATCGATCCGGCCCGGCGTTTTAATAGCAGCGCCTTTATCCTGAGCCAGCATTAATCTGAACTCATGCCCTGTTAATTCACCTTTTTCATCCAGCACCGGTACTTGTGCCAGTAAGACTGAACCTAAAGGAATAAAAGCCGGGTCAACCGCAATGGAGTGCAGTGGAGTTAAAGGCACATTGGCTGCACCTACAGGCTTATCTAAGCCTGGCGAGAAAAAGGTATAGCTTGGATTCCGGCTCATCAGTTCACGTTGTCTGTCCGGATGTTTGGCCAGCCATTCTTTAATTGCTGAGGCAGAAATGGTGTCTGCTGTGTATTCGCCCATTTCAATCAGTACTTTGCCTAAACTGCGGTACGAATGGCCGTTACCGCCACCATAACTTAATAAATGCTGCTGGCCATATTCATCTTCCACTACGCCTGAACCTTGCACCTGCATGAAAAAATTATCGACCAGACTGTTACTGTAAAACAGCTCCAGCCCTTGGCCCGCCAACGCCTGTTCGAAGTCTATTTGCTCCCGGCTTGGGTAATTCGTTAGTCCTGCAGGCTTACGATAAATAGGGTATTTGTACTCTGCATCCGCTGTGGTCCGTACTTTAAAAACCGGCACATAGTAACCGGTAAACTGCACATTGCCTTTACCATCTTCACCTGCGAGCTGATGCAGCGCAAAGGCTTTGCCTCCTTCAGCTGTGGGTTGTTCTGCCCAGTGCTGTAAGTCACCAATGCTTTGTTGCAACTGGCTTTTACTGATGGTTAAACCCGGCAAGTTATGCTGCTGTGCTACTGATTTTTTGTTTAAGTACTTTAGCTGCTCGTCAAGGCCAGCCAAGAACTCAGGCGTCAGCCACTGGGCTTTTAATGCAGCACCTTGCTGTACCTGGTAGGTGCCACTGAATGTTTTGGCTTTTTTATCCAGCCCATTGTTATCAAACTGATTAGACTGATGAATGCCGGAGGTTTGACTACAGGCAGATAAAAGCAGGCTTGCGATGCCAAGCCATAGAAGATGTTGTTTCATAAGCAGATAAGATTCAAAAGTAACAGACTGTGGCGGCACTCTATGTCACAGCGGTCAGACTGACAACAGTCGCTGAATATTTTTTCGGTGGATGTGGTTTAAAAACAACTATTTGATAAAAACGCTAATGCTTGTATTATCGACACTATAGGCAGACAGCTTCTGATCTGGTTTAGCAGGTAACCCAATGAAACTATGGAAAGTAAAGGTTTTGATGCTATTGACCTTGCTGTGCAGCGTTACTGCGGTGCAGGCCGTGCCCAAACAGGCCGATTTGAAATTTGTGCTGTATTACCCGCAAGTACCACCTTATATGTACCAGGACGAAACAACGCAAAAAGTGGTAGGGCTGGTGCCAGAAGTATTGCAAGACTTTTTTCAGCAGCAGAATATTCGTGTGCAGTATGTGGCTGATAACAGAACCCGTGCTGAGCTCAGACTGTATCAGGGCGATGTGGATGCTATTTTGTTGGCCAAAGAATGGACCCAACACCCCGAGAAACTGCTGTTTTCTGAGCCGTTACTGGAACACCAGGACTTTTTATTTGCCCGCCAGCCGATAGCTGCACAAGGGCAGTTAGCGGACTGGGTCAAGGGTAAAGCGATTTGCACCCGTCAGTATTATATCTATGATGCCTTAAGCCCATTTTTTAAGAACAACGAAACCGCGCGGGTAGATTCTTCCAGTGAGTTGACTCAACTGAAAATGTTACTCAATGGCCGCTGCGATTTTGCCTTTATGAACGAGCACGTTGCGAACTGGCTGATGTACCATCATTTTCCTGATCAACAGTTATACCGATCAGCCGAGGGTTTTGGTCCAGTGGGCTTAACTGTCGCTTTTCATCCGCGCTGGGAATCTCAGTTGGCTGCTTTTAATCAGTATTTGCGTGAACAACGTCAGCAAGGCACCATAGCCCAGTGGCTGAAATTTTATGTCACCAAATCCTGAATCTCTCACTCATTACACTAGTGTCTGCTGAACTTGCCAGTTGATTCAGTCCTGACACTGTTTTAGATCAAATCAAACCAGTCTTATCTCCTTCATACTTCGTATGCTTACAGACCAGAGGGCAGAACACTCTGGTGCAGCTTATAAAATGACGGAGTAACAAGATGGGAAATTTAGACAGACGTAATTTTTTAAAGCTATCGGCTTCGACTTTAGTGGGTCTCACCTTAGGTGGAACCGCTTTGCATGCGGTAGCGCAAGAGCAAGTAAAGGCTGATGATCCAATGGCCGTGGCGATGAAGTATGTGGATAAATCAGCGGTAGCTGGAGCCAACTGTGCTAATTGCATGCAGGTCCAGGGCAAAGACGGAGAAAAGCTAAGAGGTTGTAATATCTTCCCTGGCAAACTGGTCAATGCTGAAGGCTGGTGTGCTGCCTGGGCGAAAAAAGCCTAAGCAGGGGGTTGGCTGTTCAACCACAAACAAGCCGGTTTCATCCTACTGGCTTGTTTATGCTTGGTGTTATTCAAGTTTCTATTCATAGCAGCCAATTACAAGCTGTTTTGTCGTTAACATTCGAAAATATGCACTGTTCCCTCCGTTTAAATCAGTTTTTTTCTTAAAGTGACTCGTTTTAGAATCAAAGCTGATACCAACTGCAATGTAGTCACTATACATATGATGAACAATTCCGCTACTCACTACGGTTATGTCGCCAGGGCTTTGCACTGGAGCACCGCTTTACTTTTTTTGCTGGCTTATGTGGCAGTGTATTACCGACAGTGGTTTACTGAAGAAAATACTGACCTGAATTGGACGGCGTTGCAACTGCATTTATCTTTTGGCGTGACCATCGGAGTGTTGGTGTTATTGCGGGTGTACTGGCGACTGACCACTACTCTACCTGCGCCTGAGCCCGCATCTGCCTTAATGCACAAGGCCGCTCATTATGGCCATTTAGCGCTTTATGCGGTATTGATCATTATGCCTTTGACCGGCTATCTTGGAACCGGAGTCGCAACCGAATTTTTCTTCTGGTTTGATATCCCTAAATTTGCGGATACCTGGCTTTTTCAGTCAGTGATCCAACATGGATTGGGGCTCAGCTTTGAACAATTCGAAGCTCCTATAGATTTTATTCACAAGCAAGGTGGAGCTTATCTGGTGTGGCTACTTATTTTGGGACACGCTGCTGCCGCTTTGTATCATCATATTCATCTGAAAGACCGGACTTTACTTAAAATGCTACCACCAGGTTAACAAGGGGAATGTTGAGTGCCCACACTGGTATCAGTTGCTGTATGCCGTTAAGATAACAGGACTTTTTTTCGCCAGACCAGAAATGGATATGGATTGGGGTACGGTATGGCTTCTTGGGTAAGCACTTTATTAGATTCTGCGATTGGACGCTGGTGTGGTGTGCCACAAGCCGCTGCTTTACTGCGGTCTGCGGGTGAATCCCAATGTTTTAACGGAACTGTATTACTCTGCGGTAAAGCGTCTGAACACAGCGCATTATTACGACAGCATCTAAGTTGTTTGCCTGATGTTGTTTTTGCGGAGGGGGCCGATACGCCACTCCAGGCCATTATTTTTGATGGCACTGAACTGCAAAGTACCACTGAACTGGATTTACTTTGGCAGCAATTGCATAACCTTTTACCCCGTTTGGTAATTAATGGACGTTTAATTCTGTTGGCCCGTACCCTTGCTGACGCGTCAAACGCCGATGCTGCCGCTGCATCAGCAGCTTTATCAGGCTTTACCCGCTCCATTGCAAAAGAACTTGGCCGTTTTGGCAGTACTGCAAACTTATTATCATTAGACCATGGCGTGCAGCAAAGCCTGTTCCCAGTGGCAGAATTTTTCCTGTCCAAAGCATCAGCTTACATCACAGGGCAGGTTGTGCCTGTGCGTCGTGCCAGGGTAAAACTCTGCGAATGGCAAAAGCCACTTCAAGGCAAAACCGCTTTAGTTACAGGTGCGGCCCGGGGCATTGGTGCTGCTATCGCTAAAACACTGACAGAGCAGGGCGCTACTGTAATTGGGCTGGATATTCCACAAGCGGAACACACTGTGGTTGCCTTGATGCAGCAGTTAGAGGGAAAACCTCTGCTACTGGATATTAGCCAGGCAAACAGCGCAGAAATCGTCAGTGATTGGCTGACACAACAAGGAATAAAGTTGGATATTCTGGTGCATAACGCCGGTATTACCCGCGATAAATTATTCCATCGTATGACGGAAGCACAGTGGACTCAAACTCTGGAGATCAATCTGCGAGCTGTACAGCGGATCAACGCATTTCTGCTTGAACGTCAGCAAATTCAACAAAATGGCCGCGTGGTGCTGCTCTCTTCCATGAATGGGTTAGCCGGACAAAAAGGCCAGACCAACTATGCCAGTTCAAAAGCAGCCTTGGTCGGGTATTGCCAGTTTATGGCAACTCAAGATCACCGGGGTATTACCTTTAACGCAATAGCCCCTGGTTTTATCGAAACTCAAATGACTGCAGCCATGCCTGCAATTCCACGTGAAGTTGGACGCAGACTTAATTCGCTGCATCAGGCCGGGTTACCTGAAGATGTAGCCCAGGCTGTGGCTTTTTTTGCCAGACCGGACGCAGCGGGATTAAATGGCTCTGTGCTGCGGGTCTGTGGTCAGTGTTTTATTGGCGCCTGAGTTATGCTCGCCGAATGCTTTTGCGCCTGAACCCTTGGCACCGCCGCCAACAGAAGCTGTAGCCCAAACATCTGGAGGCATCCAGGCTTTTTTCCATGGCATAAATTGTTCAGCTGGCATAGGGCGGGCTATGCCGTACCCCTGGGCAAAAGTACAACCCAATTGCAGCAGCATCTCCCCGTGTTCGGTTGTTTCAACCCCTTCGGCAACAATTTCACGTTTGAACTCGTTAGCCAGTACAATGATGCCTTTGAGAATAGCCAAATCGTCCGGGTCAACCAGCATATCGCGAACAAAGCTCTGGTCGATTTTCAGCACTGTCGCAGGCAGACGTTTTAAATAGGTTAAAGACGAATAGCCGGTACCAAAATCGTCAAGTGCAAAACTGACGCCGCTGCGGATACAGGCCTGCATTACAGCCTGAACATGGGTTAAGTCATTCAGCGCACTGGTTTCCAGTATTTCCAGCTGCAATAATGACGCCGGAACGTCCGAATAAAAATGCAGTAACAATTGCAGACGATTGACAAAATCCAGCTGCTGCAGGTGATAGGCAGAAATATTCACACTGACAGGTATAGTCATGCCCTGACGTTGCCATTCAGCCAACTGACGTAATGCCTCTTCGATAACCCAATATCCTAACTCCACACCCAGACTATGCTGTTCTATAGCGGGTAAAAATAGGCCAGGAGCGACCATGCCTTTTTGTGGATGCAGCCAGCGGATCAAGGCTTCTGCGCCTACCACTTCACCCGTATGCATATTCACTTTGGGCTGATAAAACAACCTGAACTGCTTTTGAACCAGCCCTTGCCGGATTTCCACTATGGTTTCCTGATGGCCACGCAGGCTTCTGGCGTAATCTGTATCAAACAAATGGCAACGGTTTTTGCCATCCTGTTTAGCCTGATACATCGCATGATCGGCCTGACGAATCAATTGTTCAGCTTCAGTGGCATCAGTCTGAGGATAAAAGGTTAATCCGATGCTGGCAGACACAGACAGCATCCATTCGTCAATTTTCAGTGGCTTAGCCACGACATCCAATAGCTGCTGTATTTTTGCAAGGCCTGCTTTTTTATCAACCAGTTGCGGCAACAGCACCACAAATTCGTCGCCACCTATACGAGCCAGCAATTCAGCATCGCTAAGCTGGGTTTGTAAACGCTCAGAGAGGGCAATTAAAAATTGATCGCCTGTTTCGTGACCGTGGCGGTCATTAATTTCTTTAAAGCCATCCAGATCCAGATAGGCAACAGCTAGCATCTGTTCAGCGGTAGACTTTTTCAGCAGCAGCTGCAGTTGCTGGGTTAACGCGCTGCGGTTAGGCAAACCAGTCATGGCATCGTACAGCGCTATTTTTTCAAGGTGTTGTTGTTGCTGATACTGATTGGTGATATCAGAAAACAGACCCACATAATGCTGTACCTGACCTTTGTCATCCAGCACCGCACTTAAGGTGAGGCTCTGAAAATAATCTTCGCCTGATGCTTTACGGCTCCAGAGTTCACCTGACCAGAATCCCTGCTGTTGTAAATTTTGCCACATGCTGCTGAAGGTGAGCTCATCCTGATGCTCCGATTGCAATAAGCGTGGGGTACAGCCTATGGCCTGTTTCGCACTGTACCCCGTGATCTCGGTAAAAGCCTGGTTTACATCAATCATCACACCTAATGGGTCTGTGATCATAATGCCTTCCCGTGCATGAGTGAACACGCTGGCGGATAATCGCAGTTTATTGTCTGCCGTATGCTCCAACGTAATATCGCGGGATAAACCGACAGTGCCGACATATTCTCCGTCGACCAGGACCGGTGCTTTATAAGTTTCAAACCAGTGTGTTTGCGTATCAACTTTATGCTGAGACTGGATCACCTGAGGCTGGCCACAAGCAAGTACTTGTTTATCGTGGACCACATGACTGAGTGCTAACTGAGCATCAAAGAGTTCCGCATCCGTTTTACCGACCAGCAGGCTGGTATCCCGGTGCTGAAACTGCTCAGCAAATTTTTGGTTTACTTCCAGATAGCGGCCATGAATATCTTTTAACCAAACGACAAAAGGAATACTGTCAATCAGAGTGCGTTGATACTGTTCTTTTTGCTGCAGCGTATGGATCAGGCTTTGACGCTCCTGAATTGAGCTGTTCAGACGAAGCTGGGTTGCACCCAACCAGCTCATAATACTGCCGGGTTTAGCTTTACGCAGCTCAGTACTCTGCAATACTTCACCGCGGCCCATGGCTTTGATTTGTTCGTATAAAAGACCAACGGATGCGCCCAAAATACTGTTGTGCACTCGTTTAATATCCCAGAGCGAATAAAACAGCAGCAAGCCGGACAGAATAAACAACATACGCATCACCAGAGCGTAAAACATCGCATTCTCTACTTCGTCTGCGGTGCGTTGGTCTACCAGACTATAAACGGCTGCTATGGGCTTCATAATAGCAATTTTGGCGTTGTGGTAGCTTTGATCAAAAACGGCAAGCAAGGCCTGTTGTTTGTTTTCAGCTTTTTGTGCTGGATCGGTTTCTGGCCGTTCCAGCAATTGCATGGCTTTTTGCTCTTTGACCGCCAGCACATCAGATTGAACTTTAGCATCCTGTAACGCGGCCATTTCTGCTGTGGTAAAACCAGAGGCTTTCATTAAATCCAGCAAGGCGATGCGTGCGCCTGCAGGGCGGGGCCTGTTGTTTTCTTCATCCACTAAGTCCCAGTACACCTGATGGTAATTAATAGGGCGTGCTGCCTGACCATTGCGTATGGCAATAATTTCGTTGAAGTGATTTTTATAGCGATGTTCACCTGTGGCAATGTAGCTTCGTACCATTCGGGTTAAATCATCAGAGGACTGCCTCAACTCACCTATTACTTTGAGTGAATACACCCGCTGCTCATTGGCGGTATCAATACGTTTTTCTGCGTAGACATAAGCAATAAAAATGGCGCTAAAGGTCAATAGCAATGCAAAGGCTGCCCAAAAACGCAGCGTAAGTTCAGAAGTGGTGTAACGCCTTACCTGCACAAAAACTCCTGCTCTTTATGCTATTCAACCCGGGAATAGGAGAGTTGAAAATACCTGTTTACTTTGACTCAATAGTTATTGAGCCGGATAACGAAAGCAAGCGGTTGAGTTCAGTTTTTGCAGTTTTATTTATGGAAATTTAGAAAAAACATTCAAATATTGCTAACACTTTGTTTTTTCAGTGAACCTCTATTAGTCTTAGCTGGTCAATACGTTCAATACACTGAATTAAAACAGGTGGTTGTGTGATGGATAAGTACCAGACTTTTTATCATCCGAATCCAGAAATTCTGGAATTAGTGCAACGGATTGAGCAACAACTGTCGCAATGGTCAGTTCTGGTTGCCTCTTTGTCGTCTCAGCAACGTCTGGTGCTGCAACACCGGGCTTTGCATGCCAGCCTGGCTTTGGATCACAACTCTCTGTCTTTAGTGCAGTTACAGGAGCTTGCGGCGGGTAAACGAGTGGTCGCTCTGGTACATGATATACAGCAGGCAAATAATGCATTGACCTTGTATCAACAACTGGCAAGTCTGGACCCTTATCAAAGTGCTGATTTGCAGCGTGCTCATGCCGCCTTTATGTCCTCCGTTGTATCGGATGCGGGCCAGTACAGGTTGCAGGGCGCTGGTGTTTACGAAGGGCATAAATTAGTCCATATGCCACCGCCGCCGGGTAACGTCAGTGCATTAGTAGATTCACTCTGCCATAAATTGCAGCACGAACCCATCCATCCTTTATTGGCGTCCTGCCTGATGCATTATCAATTGGCGTTTATTCATCCATTCAGTGATGGCAATGGCCGTTTATGCCGGTTGTGGCAACAGTTGATATTAGCTTCATGGCAAAGCACTTTTGCGTTTCTGCCTTTTACTGCAGTGCTCAAAGACAAAGCCCGCGATTACTATAAGACACTGAGGCAGTCTGTGCCCAAGTATGACGCAACTGCGTTTATATTGTTTATGTTGCGCTCTATACAAGAGTGTCTGAGCGTCGAATCCGCTCAGTTTGACCACTGTGAACTCAGTCAGGTTGCGGTATTACCAGACCAGCCTTTGGTTGACCTCGCACAATTTGTGCAGTTAAAAGCACAAAAAGTGAAAAATAAAACCTCTGGACCCTGGTACAAAACCGAAGATCAGATCTTAAAAAAGCTCAAAAAAGACAACAGACTCAGCGCCAAAACTCTGGCTGATGAACTGGGATTGAGCTCAAGAGCGATAGAAAAACAACTGGCTAAACTTAAAGCCGAAGGCAAGTTGCTTCGAACCGGACCAGCAAAAGGCGGGCGCTGGCAGGTTGTTGCCTGAGCGCATAAGCGCTGAATTTTTGCTGAGCTTCAGCCATTGACAGCATTTTTTATACTTTTGGTCGGTTTTGTCATCTGACTGCAAGCGGGGCTCAGTACACTGGCTTTTTTTGTCTGAACAGGATGCTCTGGTGCGTAGTTTTTTTCTGGTTTTGTTTTGTCTGATATTTAGTCTGGAGCTTCACAGTGCGCCATCAAAGTCGCAGCAACAGGCACAGAGCCTGTTACTGATATCGATTGACGGTTTTGCTCAACACTATATGCAGCGCTATAAAGCGCCCACTTTAAATCGACTTGCACAAGGTGGTGTAGCAGCCGTAAGTATGCAGCCGGCATTTCCTACCAAAACCTTTCCCAACCATTACAGCATTGCTACAGGTTTGTATCCGGCTAATCATGGCATAGTTGAAAACAACATCTACGATGCGGATTTTGATGCTGTATTTCGCATGAGCAAACCGGAGGAAGTGACCAACGGCCGCTGGTGGTTAGGTGAGCCTGTTTGGGTTACAGCTGAGAAGCAGGGTGTTAAAACCGGCACCTATTTTTTTCCGGGATCAGAAGCTGCAATTAAAGGTGTACGGCCAGGCCTGTGGCAAGCCTATGACGGATCGGTCAGCAATGTCGACAGAGTAAAGTCGGTACTGGCCTGGCTGGATTTGCCTGTAGAAAAACGCCCGCAATTACTCACTTTGTATTTCAGTGCTGTGGATGATGCGGGTCATGCTTATGGTCCGGATTCTGTACAAGTAGCTGAAGCTATTGCGCAAGTGGATCAGGCGCTGTCTGTTCTGGTCGCCGGGCTGGAGCAACGAGGGCTACTTAACAGTATCAATCTGTTACTGGTGTCCGATCATGGGATGGTCAAAGTACCTCAGCAGCAGGTGATTACACTGGACCAGTTGTTTGACGAAAAGAAGGCCGCTTTGGTGTTGTGGACCCCTGAGATAGTCTCTATTTTCCCTAAAGCCGGTGAATTGGAGCCGATTTATCAACAGCTCAAAACCTCCTTGCCATCTCAAGCCACTGTCTATAAAAAGTCGGAGTTACCAGAACGCTGGCACTACCAGAACAGCAAACGTATAGCCCCTTTGCTGGTGGTGCCTGAACCTGGCTGGCGCTTAATGCAAAAACATAAACAGCAAGAGTGGCTGAAAAAAACTGGACTAAATGCTGTCACAGGCAGCCATGGCTATGACAACAATACTCCGGCTATGCAGGCTATTTTTGTCGGGCACGGCCCGGCCTTTGCGCCAGGCAGTCAGATCCCTGCCTTTGCCAATGTTGAATTGTATAACCTGATGTGCCGGATTTTAGGCATCGAGCCTGCTCCTAATGATGGCAATCCGGATTGGGTGAACTCGGTTTATCAGGCAAATTAAAGCTGCTTTGTCATAAAATGCTTGCAGCCGGTGAAAGGGTAGTTTGGCTGAGTCCACTCTACCCGGTAACCATGCTGCTGATAAAAAGGCCTGGCCTGAAAATCCAGGGTGTCGAGGATCACAAAGCTGCAACCACGCTCTTTTGCTATACGCTCTGCTTCAGCCAGCAACTTCGATCCTACTCCTTTTCCTCGCACGCTTTCGTCTAACCACAAGGATTCCAGGTAGAACCAATGACCAAAAGTTCGTCCTGCCAAAGCAGCAAGCAGCTCGCCACTTTCATTCTCAAGTTTTAACCCGAGTTGCTGCCGCTTTGATACATCCCAGTGCAAGGCATTAAACTCTGCAATTTTTTGTTTTGCTAATTCGGCAAATTCTTGGGTATGGACAGGGGTAAACATAAAAGCTCCGGTGCTTTGGATAGTGAGGCAGAATATATCACTGAAATCAGTGTTATATGAGCCACCTCCGCTGCTTTTGGGCCTGCCATGGCCTCAGGCGTTTAAAATAACAGCAAACAGGCCAGCTTTTAAAAAAAGTACTTGCAAGCAAAGCAACGGCTGCATAACATAGCGCCCGTTGTCGCAGCAAAGTGATAACAACTTCTCAAAATGCGTCCTTAGCTCAGTTGGTTAGAGCACCACCTTGACATGGTGGGGGTCGGTGGTTCGAATCCACTAGGACGCACCAAATTCCTAAACAAAAACAGCACCTTACGGGTGCTGTTTTTGTTTGTGCTTTTCGTTTGGAAAAATTTTGGAAAAATTTTGGAAAAATAACTACTATTCCAGAACCTGATAAGCGAAGTAATAGTTTAAGTACGGAGTTCAGATGGATCCTCGCTCTTATTATAAGGAAATTCGACAATTCACTTATGCGAAATCTTATGAAAAATGTTGTGAAAAATGGCCTGATCTAAAAGATAGACTCCAGCTTCGAGAAATTGATACCGATGCATTACTTGAAATTAAAGATAATTGGAAACAGGTTCTCATATCAGGAAATTATGCTTTAACAGCAAAAGGATGGAACCAAGTAGCGTCACGGTTCAAAAGAAATCACCACAGCAGACTCGATTTAGCTTTGTGGTGTGATGGCTACCTTTGTGCGGTGATGCTCGGTAAACCTTCAAAGAAAAAGTTGGTTTTAAGTCTTCATTTTCTGGATGGTGATAGAGATGAAGGCCCTTTAAGTGGGAAGCGAGCAGATATATGTCTATTGACTGCTGAGCTATACGGGCTGGCTCTTAGTGCGCATTATGTAGCGTTAAGAAATCCACTACCAGGAGCAGTGCCTTTGTACGAAACCTTAGGTTATTCAGAAAAGAAAGTCTTCGGCGCTGTAGATAGTGCCTTGTATAAAGAATTACCTAAAGTCTAAATAAAATGTTTAATTTGTGTATAATATAAACTATAGTTTACAGCGAACAACTACTGCTATTTAGGTGATTTATGAAAACACAAAAAAGACGGGAATTTTCTGCTGCTGATTTAGCTGCTGCAAAACAACGTGTTTTAGTGGGCGGCGCTGCAATAAATTTTTCACTAAAAGAACGTGGTTTTGACGCAGTTGTTCTTGCAGAAATGGAAAGGAATGCATTTTCGTTTGTGAAGAGAAACGGAAAAGAGAAGCAACAGAAGAGTGCTTAATGCATTTTAAACAGTGAAAGTCAGCATTCTCTGATACATTATTAATTTGTAAGTTTTTCAGTTAATAAAAAGCCCAGCGTGAAAACCTGGGCTTTGAATTTAGATCGCCGACTGAATTAATTTTTTACTTACTTGCTTTTACAGCAGTTGCATTGAGGTATAACAAAAACCGGACTATTTTTTGGATAGATGGTTTTGCCGTTCTTCACAATGTAGCGCGTGAAGATAACCTCGCAAGCGTTGCCACATTTAGGACATGTTCCTGTCTTCATGCGGTTTCTCCCACGATTGTCGCAAATAAAGAACTCACAAATATTTGCGATTTGTTTGGAGAACCACTAAACTTATGAACGCCAATTCAAAAGTGTCATGGTTGAGTTATCTCCATACACACGGTAAATGTGCCAACATCTACCACCTCAAAGCCCTATGCCAATAGGGCTTTTTCAATAAAACTCTAAAGATAATTGTATCGAGTCATAACCTAAAAAGTTAAGCGCGTGGTCAGCGAAAGCATCTGCTTGCCATTCTGCATCTTCATTTTGCGTAGCTGGACCTGTCGCAAAGTGAAGTACTGGTTGATGACCTAATATCATGTGACCAATCTCATGCAGGACGACTGACAGAGCGAAGCGGTCACCAGAACAGGCATCAAGATAGATATGCTCTGGGACACTGATCGTAGCAGTGCTTGGGTCGTAGTGACCTAATATCCTCCCGTGAAGAGCAGCTGACCATTCCGCGTCATCTACTGGATTTATTGTGATCCCGTAGATACTTAGTCTTTCTAAAGAATCATCATATCTTTTTTTCCGGCCCCTCTTTGATTTCATTTCAAAGTAGTTACAAAACGCCATAGCAGCACGTCTGATGTGTTCATCAGATAGTGCTTCTACTCTTTGACCTCTTAACTGATACATCGTTATTCAATCCTTCTTGTTGGTTATTTATTTGTTCCAGCAACTCAGCAAACTGCTTGAGCTGGTCAGGGTTCCAGGGAGATTTAGCAAAGCCAGCAACTAACATCTTCTGTTGATGTGTAAGTCCTTCGACAGAAACGACTTCATTCGCTGATGCGGCTAGATCTTCTAATTTTTCCAAATGAATGCCTTTTTCTTCGAAGAATGAAGAAATTAGCTTGACCCATTTATCTGCAATTTTTTTACTACCTGTTTCCATTGCGCTCAAGAACGCTGGAGTAGTTTCTAGTGCCTTCGCCATTGTCACCAATGTTTCATTTGCATCAATTCTGGCTTTTCTTACCGCTTTACCAAACTCTGTAAGTGCCATTTTTTGCGTCCTCGTGTTTTAGTTTAACTATCATTAAATGAACAGTTTCTTGTAATTGTTGACATCACTACCATGCATAAATGCACGCAGGTTAATATAATCAAAAAATGATAATAATTCAACTAAATTGGTTGAATTATTTTCAGATTTTAAAGTGTTAATTGGTTGGCATGGACTTATGAAGTTTTTCGACAGTAATTTATGCGATGTTTTAGCGTTTCAGGGCTTGGTCACATATAGTCCACTCAGGCTCATGCCTATCAGTGTAATGAGCCGTCATCTTCGCTGTGCTATGGGCCATTAGTGTTTGAACGTACTCTTCAGTAAAGCCAGCTTGCAGATATAGGTGCCCACCAAGAGCTCGTATTTCGTGGAAAGTAGGGCGCTGCTCAGGCTTTAGCTTGGCAATCTCCGTTACCAGATCACGCACTGCTGCAAACTCTTTACTCAGTATCTCCGGACGAACCTGCGTCCAATGTGTCTTGTCCTTACTGGCTACAACCTTCTCCGGCCGACGATGAACTATATATGGGCTTGCGATGCCGGATGTTCTCGCTGCACGAACCACATCAGCTAAACCACCATCGACTTTAATTTTCAGGAATGAACGGTTACCAAAGGACTCTGTTTTGCGTGAAATGATCTGCAGGTAACCGTCTTTAATATCATCAAACTTAGCCAGGCATAAATCGCCACGGCGCTGCAAAGTAACTAAGCCGAAGTCCATCGCATTTTTTAACCAAGGCTCGGCCAGGTCATGGATAGCGCGGTACCAATCATAAGAAAGTGGCATACGCTGTTTTTCTTCAGCCGCTTTAGCCAGAGTGCTTTCTACCGGGTTATCGTCCACGATGCCTTTGGTCAACGCAAACCTGAATATATCTACAAGCAAACCACGCATTTTCACGTAAGCATTGCTCTTAAATCCATTGTCCAGGTAGTCAGCCATAAAGCGCACTGACATATCGATCACCAGCATTTTTGACAGGTCTCGCTCCAAACGGTTTAGCCGGTATTCGGTTTCGGATAAAGTACGTTCCTTCAGCTTTTTGGTGGGTAAATACTCTTTGCGGTATCGCGTTAAGACATCGCTAAAGTGATTGGCTCCATCTGAAATGACCCTGTGTGTCAGGTCAGATCCTTGTATCAGAATGGCGTTTAGTTTTCGGGCAGCAGTGTTAGCGGCCTTTTTGTTTTTGCCCATTCCGTGGAATTTGCCTGTCTGCGGGTGCTTGTATTTAAAGTACCCGTCAAACTGGTATAAATTCGGCTCTAAATCGTGGTTAATACCCAGCCGACGCCTTGCATTCATTAACTCGCCCTCAGTACCTGATCAACCAGTTCGTCACCAGTTGATATGCTCTCTAATTCAACATCTATATACCAAGATCCGCCTATTTTCTTTGCGCCTGGTACATCTCCATTTTTCACCCAGCGTCGAACCGTTGCTGATGAAGGGGGAGTGGTAAAGCGTTTTGTTCGCCATTCTTCAAGCGGCATAAGCTTTTTCATGATCAGCCTCCGATATGTGGCAACAGCGGCGGCATCTTGCCTGTGCGTTGCGCTTCGTCAATTTCGGGCAGCAGTCGCTGGCCTACTGTTTGGCCACCTGGCAGCACCAGATGAGCCATGAATTCTTCTTCAAATGTAGTGATCCCGGCTTCTACTGCTTCCAGCTTTGCTTTAACCACCAGAGATAGAGCGCGGTACTTTTGCTTACAGGCCTGTTCCCACTCTTTAAGTGCGACTGACTCTGAGCGGTCGCGGCCTGTGTCGGTAACCCAGAATTGGCGATCGGCTTTATCTGGCAGCGGCACAGTGATCCGGACCTGACGACCAGACATGACAAAGCCGATAACAGCGTATTGGCCTGTTTTGCCGTACATGAACTGATCGGCGCCGTATCTGGCCAGCACCTTTTCAATTTCTAACAGGCTGGCCGTTTGGCTAACTTGCGTGTCTTTTGCGTAGGCCATTATGCTGCTTGCTCCTGTTTGCCGGTGCAGAGTTCTGGTAAGTTCGCCCGGGTCAGTGCCTCGGCAAATACTGGTGGTACGGCATTACCACATCGAGCCACCTGAACTTTTTTAGATACCTTGTTACCTTTGGCATCCCGGTCAATTTTGTAATCTGAAGGGAATGACGTTGCTAAAAACAGTTCATCAGGATCAACCATCCTCATGAAAAGGTCGGTCATTATTCTTTTGCCCACAGAGATAAACTGTTTGCGTGGCTCTGGAATAATTAACCTTTCTTCTTCAGGGCCATACATTTCCATAAAACGTGCGACCCACCAGGCATCAAGTCGTTGCTGTTCAGTTAGTGGAGGTATTTCTAACTGGCAATTCACAGCAGAGAATCTATCTCTGGTGGTCACCGTGCCAAGTGGATTATCAACAGACTGGGCTACACTGGAACCGTAGTATTTGACGAGTAGTGAGCGGATTTCACCGAAATGATTACCGCCTGCAGTGATTGTGTCTAAAGGCTGGTCTAGCGACTGGCCGAGATTAGTACCTTTCATCTTTATAATATGGCCAAAGACTAACGATTGATGATCAATCGGTTCGTCAGAAGCGGGCATTGGCACCAGAACTGGCGCTGCCACATAGCTATGCTGAGTAGCGCAAAGAGTATTCATTGGGCTTTCTAACGATTTTGGATTTCTGGCGTATGCGGGTCCACCTATACCCATGGCAAAGGGTGCAAGTTGTGCGTTCACTAATGCAAAGTGACCACCTTTAACCTGAGCGCATATAGTCCGCATTGGTTCATCTGCTGCCATATTTCTCTGATTGCTTGCGTTGGCATGTTCAGTGAGGAAAGGAGCAAGGCCTGGTTTCACAAGACCATGTGCATCATGGGCCGCGACTATAGTGTTAAATGGTTCATCAATAGACTGTCCTCTAAAATGGTCACCGCCATGGTTGCAGGTAACGATAAAAGGACGTTCGGCATCAATCACAAATCGTTTAGTTCCCTTTGCTATCCGTTTTAGCGTGTTAAGAGCCAACCATTTTGGACGATCGAAAATAGAGGTGATTGGCCTGGTGAAATCAATACACTCAGCTGCAGTTCTGTAGGGCAGTAGTTTGCCTGATTTAACATCTGCGCTATTGGGTGCGCCGTGAGTTGGTTCTGGCCATACGACAGGCCGACCATCACAACGGGCCACCATAAACAGACGTTTGCGAATCGTTGGGGCGCCATAATCACAGGCGCGCAGTTCTTTGTATTCCACCTTGTAGCCAAGGCCCTTGATAAGCGGTGCAGGATCTTCGATACCCAACACATCACAGCACTCAGCTAAGCCCGGATGATCGGGTGCTATGCCAGTACTGAGGATGGCAACGAATGCTTTAAAGGTTTCGCCTTTGCGTTCAGGGCAAGGGTAAGCACGGCCTTCAAGGTCGACAACAACAGGCCCCCACGTTTTGAACTCTTCGACGTTTTCAAGCATCAGCACTTTAGGGCGTACCAGCAGAGCCCAGCGCACACCAATCCATGCTAAACCACGGATCTCTTTGTTTACCGGCTTACCACCCTTAGCTTTCGAAAAGTGTTTGCAGTCCGGCGACAACCAGCACAGATCAACAGGACGGCCAGCTGTGGCCTGCACTGGGTCCACATCAAACACAGATTCGCAGTAGTGCAGGGTGTTCGGGTGATTGGCTGTGTGCATGGCAATAGCATCCGGATCATGGTTTATTGCTATATCCACTGAGCAACCTGTTGCATCTTCAATTCCGGTACTGGCGCCACCACCACCAGCAAAGTTATCAACGATTAAGCCGCGCATTGTTCAGCTTCCTTTTCTTTTGCCGCAACAGCAGCTGGGTTAATCCAAAGGCATTCAGTACGTAAGCCAGTACCACGGCCAGCGCTCATTCGGGCTGTTGTTTTGCTCAACTGCCAACCAGGTAATAAATCGTTGTATAGGTCGCTCTCATAACCGCTGATGATGATCATGCCTTCCAGCTGCTTCAGGCCTGAAAGTAAAACCTCATGATCTGCTACAGTCATTTCGTGGCGGTAATAGCGGTTTCTGCTGCACCTGGTTTCTGGTAGGTACGGAGGATCGACGTAATGCAAAGTGTCCGGTGTGTCGTGTGCTTGCATGACCTGCAGGGCATCACGGTTTTCAATGAGTACTCCGGTAAATCGTTTACCCAGCTCAGCCATGTGGTCTGGATATTCAGCCCAAAGGTGCATGGCATTGCCATATTTGCGTTTGGTGTCTGTTCTGAATCCGGTATTACCTGCTGTTCCAGCTGCTACACCAAAACCCATGGTGGCCCGAACAACTACACGCCTTGCACGTTCAACAGGGCAATCGCCTTCGTAGGCCTGACATGCAAGCACGAATTCTTCTCTGCTGTATGGCGTCAATCTGCAGGCCCGTTCCAGCTGCTGATTGGCAACTGGGTCACGCAGGACCTGAAAGAAGTTCACGATTTCAGAATCAAGGTCGTTATACACTTCGCTGTAAGACGGCTCTTTGCGCAGCAGTACGCCAGCAGCACCGCCGAAACACTCGACATAGCATCTATGTGCCGGAAAATGGCTGATCACCCAGGGGGCCAGCCGGAACTTGGCGCCGTGGTAACGCATTGCTGGTTTTTTTAATGGAGTCATGCCGCATCACCCTGTAAGTACACGGCCGCAACTTCCTTCAAAGTTGCCACTACCGCCTGTATAGCTTCGTCATTGGTTTTACCGGAAAGGCGCAGCGAATTGGCCTGAGCGCAAAGCTCTGCATAGAACTGGTCGTTAGGTTCACAGGGGCACTGGTCCAGTGCTGATTCAACCAGTTCGGTTACTTCGATAGGCCAGGTGTCGTTTACTACAGGCAAAGCCGGTTCTGTTTCAGCTGGTGCTGCCTCTCCAGCAATAGTGAGGCTTTTCTCTACTTCATTACCCCAAACGTCCCAGCCTTCCGGTACGCAACGGGCAAACATTTCAAGGCGCGGCAGATCACCACACAGCTTTACTATGTCGTCGCGGAATATAGCCGGCTTCTCTGAGTGTTCGCCCATCATTTCAGCGCGGACTTGGCGGATAGCTTTGTTTTCAGACTTAGGCTTTCCACGAACAGCGATCAAAGCGCACTCAGCTCCGGCTCTGGTCCAGTAGCCCATACCAAAATGAGGCATCAGGTTAGTTGTCAGTTTTTGCCACACAAAGCAGTTCATGTTTTTCAACGTAAAGCCCCAAGCTTTCACCAGGTCCAGCGCTTCTTGAGGCTGGCTGCTCACGTACCACATGATCAGCACACAGTCTTTTTCGCAGATAGCTGGCACATCTAAAGCCTTCAGCTGATCCAGTGTCATGGTCGGATACTTAGCTGCAGCGCCTGACTTCATGCTGCCGCCAGTTTTAACACTGCTGAATGACCATGGCGGATCTGCGTAAATGATGCTGTATTTCTTGTCGCTCACTTGGCCACCTCACTGACTTCAATAGGCCAGCCGACCCAGCTTTTGCAGCTGCGTGATTCAACCAGGCGATCATTCGTTACTTTGCGGCTTACCATTTCTTCGGCGCAGTATTCCGCCCGAGTGGATACAGGGCGAGGGTAGACGGCAACCACTATTACCGCGGCGAATCCGGCAATGCCGATGGCTGTTAAAAATTCGGGGCGTTTCATGCTGACACCTCATTAAGCAGTACCAAAGGTTCGTCGGCGTCTACACAGGCCAGCAACCAATCATCATTGGCCTGGTACTCAACGAACAAAGTAGCTGTGGCTTGGTACTCAACGAACAAAGCTGCTGTATTTTCCTCGTCGAACTCGCAAAGCTCTGGATCCGCAATTTCGCCAAAGATCATATCGACTGAACCGTTGCCATAGGCCTGGGCTATAACCACACATTTGCGGCCGATAAGCTGGGGCAGAGTGAATTGCTGCAGTGCTTCTTGAGCGGTTAGGGTGATGCCGTTGATCATGCTGCCACCTCACGTACTACACCGTTTGTTGTCAGTACTTTGAATTCGATAACCCAAACCCATGGGTTCGCGTTCCAGTCTCCACCTGTTTGTTCCCATACACGGCGGAAAGCAGCGATCGGCTTTTCGCACCAACCTACAGCAAGTGCAGCTTCACTTTTGGAGTTGTCACAGCCTTCTGCACAAGCGTCTGCCTCGGTGATATCATGCAGCCTCTCAACGCGCACACTGGCTATTTCAAGGATGATCCGGCAGGCCCAGCGAGGCATGTGGATTGATGGGCGCCAGCGACAAACCGTTTCATCATCTAAAGTTGTGAATTCAGGCCTTGCTGTACCGTCAGCTGCATAAACACAGAACCCTGGCTTTTCGTAGCCATCTGGATAATCGCCACCCTGATCAATTAACGGGCCTTGGAATGTCTCTCGCACCCAAAGCCGATCACCAGGTTGACCAACTTTGCTGTTAATAAAATCACCGGCATTAATTTCACCGGCTATTTCATGCAAAGCGAGTTCACAGTTAAAGTTTGCGTCCTTGCACGGTTTAAGTAGCCTGCGAGTCTGAGTTTTCCGGCCTGCCAAAATGGCCTGCACCATGGCGGTGTTGAATAAAATAGGACGTTCTTTCATGCTGACACCTCGCCAGATTTAAGCGTGTCGTACATGTGGATCGCGTGCACAATGGCGTAGCAGCACCAGATATAGTGAAAGCGAAACTTGTCTAAGCCACCGTCCCAAAAGTCGACAAGCTCCATACCGCCAGCAATAGAGCTGTCCCATTCGTTTATTCGATATACAACGTCATATTCACTTCTTTCGTAATAGTTAATGAAGTCGTTCACAGCACCCGTAGCTTCTTCAATTTTCTGAGCTTCGCTTTCGTCTTCCGGATCTAAACTCTCGACAAACTCAGCAAGGTATTCTTTAAGCCTTGTTTCGTATGCGTCGAAATCAGGCTCTGAGGTGATAGCGTTGGCGCCAGAATGACCAGCTCCTGCTTGAACCTTTTCTTCCCAGTAAGTCGGGTTTATTGCGCCAGGCGTACCACGAAAAAATTCAAACATGTCGGTCAAACGGTAAAAAGTAAAACAGCCCATATCGCCACTTATGCAAAGGTAACCAGGCCATGTGGTGATGTTGTAGTGCATGCTATTGGTGTTTGGCTTTGCTACCTTTAAATGACGATAAAGCCCATCATCTTTAAGAACTGTTAGCTGGTGCAGCTCTACATCTTTTGTAAAGCGCTCAAAAGTGCAACTGGTCATAAAATTAACCTCTGAACATTGTTAGTCTTTATCTCAACCAGCTGACCTTCCAGCCGGTAATCAAACTTGCGGTTTACTGTGACTGAGCTGATCCACGGGTAGCGGTCCAGAATCTTGCCCATCAGCCTGGTACTGTTCGATTGCTTAATGTGGCCTGTGTAGCTGGCAACCACAGAACGGATATGCCGGATATCTTCAGGTGTTGCTGTGATTGCGTCAGGAGTGACGAACTGGCTTTCAAAGCTGGCCAGAGCCTCTTGGAAGTGGCTTACAACACGACGGCGTGTTTGTGTGTGAGTGGGGCGGACTACATACCCAAGAAAATCGATACCATCGGTTAAGGGGCGCAGCTTAATATCCGGCTTTAACTTCAGACGTAAGCGCGTGGCAATAAACTGCTCTATCTCGGCCTGCCAGCTCTGCAGCTGAGCTTTGTCGTGGTGAATAAGCACAAAGTCATCCACATAACGCAGATAGCGCTTTGCTTTTAAAACGTGCTTAACGAATTGATCCAACTCGTTCAGATAGACGTTGGCGAAGAACTGCGAACTCAAATTGCCAATAGGTAGGCCGCAACCAGGTGCAGAGTTTTCTAAACGCTTATGCATTGGCACTATGGAGCGCTCAGCGTCTGAACACAGGTATCTAACACCTTGCTGCAACGGATGGTGTTTCAGTAGCGCATGAGTGGCATGCATCACCTGGTTGGATGCACCTGATTTCACCAGCTTCGCCTTTAACTGACTCCACAGAGTCTGGCGGTGAATTGAGTTAAAGAAGTTGTGAATATCCAGCTGCAGGTAAAAGGCTTTAGGAGCCTGCCGGATAAACTGCTGCAAACGCTCAACTGCTTTGTGTGAGCCTTTACCTTGTTGGTTTGCATAGCTGTCGTAAATAAAAGCCGGCTGCCACAGTTTTTCCAGCTGTGGTACCAACCAATGGTGTACAACACGGTCTGAAAAATCAGGCGCATGTATTTCACGGGCTTTTGGCCGAGCAGCAATAAAACAGGTGCTTGGCTTTGGCTGCCATGAACAGTCGTTAATGCTGTGCTGCAGTTCCAGTAGGCCAGTTGACCAACTGGTGTCGAAATGCAGTTGGTTTGAGCTTGGCTTTTTGCCTTTGCGGGCCTTCACCCAAGCGTTATAAATTTGCTGGAGCGAAACGACTTCATTGCACTGACACTCACCGCCGCGAACCGCACGGACACAGGCGTTGTTGTTGATGTCGTTGTTGTTGACATTGCCGTTGTTGAAATTGACCACCCAGCGGGCAGACTTGTTACCGTTCACTTGAAGCGTCATTGCACATCCCCTTGGGTAGCACAACGTTGCCGATGTTTTGGCCCCGATTGAGAGGCGTAACGGTCACTCAGTATCTGAGCACGCTCCTGCTGTGACACAACAGAATTCTGGCCCTTATCGTGCAATGCGCGTTTCCATCCACCAGCACAGCGGCCTAAATCATCAGCTGCACGAATAATCACTTCAAACTGAGCGAAGCTTTTAAACGCATACAGCTGCTTGGCCAGCTGAATAACTACTTTCAGTTCGTCAATCACCCAAACCAGTTCGTTCACCCAATGAATTTGACGGCTACGGTCACGCCAGGCGCGGTTGCATACCTGAACAACCAGCATCACTGCTGTTCTCAGGTTGGCCCCGATCGCGTACTTGTTGTACTTGGCAAAACCCCTGACTGCATTCTCAATAGCAACAGCCAGGCTTTCTGCCTTACGAGCAATTTCTGGTAATCCGTTTCTGTTAGCCGTCATAGCACTCACTCACAAATCAAAAAGACAAAAATTTACTGACCGCCGCGAACCGCACGGACACAGGCGTAGGTGCCGACGTCGTAGCCGTTGACAAAGCCGTTGAAGAAATAGACCACCCAGCGGGCAGACTCTGGACGTCTGACCCATGGTGTACTTGTCCAATAACAGTCGCTTTCAGTATCCGGAAAAACTTCTGCATCGATTGCTGGGTCGTATTTAGTGCGGTCGACAATGGTTTGCAGCTCGTCTACCGTAGGTAAACGCCAGCCTTCGCCTAAAGCCTCAACGGCCTTTACTGCATCTTCAAAAGTGACATCGCTCGCCACTGTGTTTTGGCTCCACACCAGACCTGTTACTGAATCTGTTACTGTTTTGCCGTCTTCGCTTTTAGTAAAACGTGACATTGGTTTTTTCCTTCTGGGTTGGTTAAATCAAAAAACAGAAACTACTGACCGCCGCGAACCGCACGGACACAGGCGCTGGCGCTGATGTCGTCGTTGCCGACAAGGCCGTAGTAGAAATTGACCACCCAGCGGGCAGACTCTTTGTTCCAGGCGCATGGCGTTGCCGTCCAGTACCAGGTGCTTTTGGTATCCGGATACTTGTCGGTATCAATGCATGGGTCGTGGCGCTCTAAATCGACAAGCGTCAGCAGTTCTTCACGGGTAGGCAGGCGCCAGCCTTCGCCTAATTCAGCCACTACCTTTTTGGCTTTTTCGAAGTTAGCCTTCTCGCCGTCCAGCAGTGTTTTGCTCCACTCAAGGCCAGTGGCTGGCTCAAGTACAGCTGAAGTGACAGCAGGGGCTTCAGCAGCTGGCGAACCGGCAGCGGTGAAGTGAACGTTTACCGTCGCACCCTTTTCGCATGTGATATGTAAATTCATAGTGATTGACCTTTCAGTTGATAATCATTGCCCGGCACAAACTGCACATAACGCTGCACGGTTTTGCTGCGGCCTTTTTTGTCTTTCGATACGGCTGGTGCTTTGATAAACACGCTGCACCGGACAAAGCCCTGTTTCTCTGCCATGGCTATGTACTGGTCGCACGTAGTCGGCATGCTGTATTCGGGACTGACGCGCACAGGGGGGGGCAGTCTCAAGCAGCTTTGCTAATAACTCAGCCTCTACAGCCTCGACGGCCGGAACTTTGGTTTTACCCTTGGTTTCCTTCGCCTTCTTCTGCGCTTTACCGACAACAGCCAGAGCCTGTTTATGGGCCTTCTCTTTCACTTTTTTAGGGTCGACACCGAATACAGCAAACATGGTTAGGCCTCCGGTTTCAGGTTGGCCAACAGGCTGGCAAGGTTTTGTTTGAACTGACCGGACATCAGAATAAAGTCGGCATCTAAGCGGCCTATAACATCGTCCCAGCCCAGTTCTTCGTTGTCGTTGCAAAGCAGGTCGTGGAATTTAATGCCGGTTAAGCTGCCGTCATCGCGCACGGTAAAGCTGATTTTCTCGTCCTGCTCTAACTGCAGCTGAGTAACCAGCTTGTCCTCTAAGTGGCTTTGCACTTCATCAGCGGATAACAGGTGGTTGATAAACTTGGCCTGAGCGCCTTCTTCATCTGGGGCTTTCAGCACAGCAGAACTGCCCAGCGTAATACCAGCAGGCAACTCTTTCCCCTGCAGCCAGAAGTGCATTTGTTGGTTTAACTGGTGGTTGTCCAGCAGCGGCATAGCTGGCAGTGAGCCAAAGGCCTTACGCAGCAGGGCCAGAAACTCTTCGGCCGTTGAAGCGCTTGCCGTATCGACTATCAGCATGCTGGTGCTACGGTCGTAGTACGCAGTGGTTACAGTCGATTTACTGAAAGCACGTGGCAACAGGGTCTGGATCAACTCTTCTTTTAAGGCCTGCTTTTCTTTACGGCTTAATGGGCGGCCTTTTTCTTGCTCCATGGCTTCTACTTTCGGCGCCAGTTCTTCATTCACTACGGCAGATGGCAACAGCTTTTCCTGCTTCTTGATGCTGAACACCATCAAATCGCCCACCTGGTGGCAATACTCTTTAGTGCCCGGGTGCATTGCAAAGCAGAAGCCCAGCTTTAAGGCTTCTTGTGAAGTGCATGGCGTAAACTTGAAAGCCGCTAAGGCCTGTTCAATTTGCCCGTGATCATTGTCTAAAAGTTCGGTAATGGCATACAGCCTGGCATTTTTAAACCACATGGTTCTGCTCCTGTGTAACGGCAGATAAGCCAGCTCTTGCGCCTTGAGCTATCAGCCAGTTGATTGCTTTTGGTGAAGGCCTGTAAGTGCCTTCGTGTGATAACAGCCAGCCGCGATCAGCAAGTTCACCAACTTGATAAACGGCCTGTGCATGGCTGTGAAAGGTGCCTAAACGTTTAATGGCGCCAATAGCCATGACACTGTCAGGACCAATGCAGTGCTGATCCATCAGTTGCAGCGTGTTGATCTGCTTCTCTGTCAATTCAGGGCAAGAAGGCATTGCAAAAACCGAAGTAGGGCATAGCTCTGCTGTCTGAACTGCGCTCATGCTGCCCACCGACAAAACTGCAACACATTGGTGAACGTTTCGGTGCGCACAACAGTGACGCCGATCATGTTGTGGTCGATATACAGGGCAAAGCGGCCATCAAAACCAATGGTGGCCATTCGGTCCATGTAAGTGCTCTGGAACTCTGGTGATGGTAGGTGCGCTTTAATGCGGCGTAATAGCCGGTGAGCTGACGCTAGAACTGCAGGGTCAGTATTCAAATCTTCAGCTTTACTCATAAAACAACGAAAGCGCAGGCTCAACAGCAGCAGCTCTTCCATAGCGTGTTTGCGGCGGTGGGTGGTTTTTGTTAAGACTGACATTTGTTAAACCCTCGTTTGGTTGTTAAAAGCAAAAAGGCAAAGAACTACTGACCGCCGCGAACCGCACGGACACAGGCGTCGTAGTAGATGTCGTGGTAGTAGACATGGCCGATGACAAAAAAGACCACCCAGCGGGCAGCGTTCTCGCCTGAGCCCTCATCCCATTTGCATGGTGTGCCGGTCCAGTACCAGGTGCTTTTGGTGTCAGGGAATAAATCGGTATTGATGGCTGGGCCAAGGCGGGTATCGTCAACCAGTGACACCAATTCAGCGCGGGTTGGTAGGCGCCAGCCTTCGCCTAAGGCTGCTACTGCTTCAGCCGCAGCTTTGTAATCCACTCTACGGCCATCCAGTAAAGTAGGGCTCCACTCCAGCGTTGTGGCTGGTGTAGTAATGGTCACAGTTGCAAACGGTGCTGCTTGTTCGGTTTGGGTGGTTTTTGTTAAGACAGTCATCTTTTAGTCCTTATAGTCATTTTTCATGCTGCGTAAAATGACTATAATCACCTTTGTGTTGCTTGTAAACATAAAAAATGACAATATGCACCCTAAAGTTGCATATATGCCTTTTGGTGGGTTGTTGAATGGTCTTCAAAAGGTGGATTCCGCTGCAATGGACTTTCATATTTTTCACATATAAAGAAATTATCAAAAGTTGGGACTTATAAGATGTGTTTAGTCGTGTTAGATTTGGTTCATCAACAATCTGTTATAGCGAATAATCAACTTGGGGTTGTCTATGAACATTTCGCAAATTGGAAGTAACTCAGCTGGTGCAGTGTCAACTGGAACCGTAGCTGCCAACCCAGCTACTGAGTTAGGAGCAAAAGAGCCTATTGTTAGCAGTGCTGATAAAGTGACTTTGTCCGCAGAAGCACTGGCTCTTTTAAAGCGGGATGAAGATTCTGGTTCAGAAACTATGGGTAGTGGTTCTGGTGGTGTGCCGGATTTGCCCGTTAAGCAGCCTGAAGTCCAAACTTTAGGTAGTGGTTCTGGTGGTGTGCCGGATTTGCCAGTTAAGCAGCCTGAAGTCCAAACTTTAGGTAGCGGTTCTGGCGGCGTGCCAGATTTACCGAAATAAAGTAGGTCATAGATATGTGGCCAGAGGGTTTTCTATCACTCGATTCAATTCAGTTGGCAGTAACTGCATTTTTTCTTCTGTTGTTTTACGCAGTGAAAATAGATAGTTCATCGACTGCATCACTTTTTATTTGGGTGATACACGATGTGAGTTGTCAGTTGTTAAATGGGACTGTAATGGGTCTAGCACAAAGTTACCCTGATGTTGGCTACGGGATCTGGTATGGCAGTTGGTCGATTGCGGCAGCTGCTTCTATCTACTGTATTTATCATGTTCATTTGAAGTGGAAGTTGGTTCCAACCAGGCTTTCGTTATTTTTATCTGTTTCTCTAGTAACAGTTATTTTCTTGCAGTGTTTCGGATTTTATCTAAGAGCTGTTTTGCACGAAAGATCTTTAGATTGGGTTTACCAGTACGGGATTATTACTATCTACGTAGCGGTTGTGCCGTTTGTTATTTTTGAGTTTTATTCTAAATATTTTAAAAACATACTTAAAACGAGGGAACTGTTTTGAATATCAACTTCATCTTTCTGTTACTGATAATATCTATCGCCATATTTGCTGTCGTGCTTCATTTCAGAATGATTCAGATCAGCAAAGCAGCAGCTGATCCAGCTGGCTCAGTTGTTAATTTGTACGCAAGGTATGAATTACTTATATTGCGCTGGGCTGAGATTCGCGATATGCCTAAAGATGTCAATCAGATCGTTGCTTATGACTCATGGATAGAGGATATGAATAGAGTTATAAGCGAAAGGGCTGCAATACAAGCTAAGGATGATGAAATCAGGAAATTGAGTTTATATAAGAACGTGGCACGTCTTATCAGGAATGGACGATAGACCATTCCTGACCTTACTAGCCGGATTGCTTCACTACTAAAGGCTCTACATGGCCTTTATTCTTTTTGAGTAAATAGCTGGAAAAATTCATAATCTGCTCGTACTGCGCAGGGGATAAGTCGATAATTTTCAGCTCTTTCACGCCGTAAAGTATGTCGTGCACGAAGCTTTTCAGCGCGTCTTCTGATAATAGAGCAGCGGAGACATCAGAGTTGTTTAAATTCTTGAAATAGTCGGGAATGAAAAACATCCACATTTCGACATTACTGCATCCGTCAAGCATCCTGGCGATACGAACCATTTGCTCAACCTTTTCAATGGTAGGGTTTGATTTTAGCTGCAAAACCCTATTGAAATAGGTGTAGTCAAAATCTTCATCTAAACCTTTAGCTTTCAGTACCAAAGACTTCACGTCTAGTTTCCGCTGAGTAAGCAGGTACTGATAGTTATTTGAAAAAGTCTGCCTCGCCTGATCGTTCATTTTTTAGTCTTTTCCATAATCGTTAAAGTGATTATAGTCAGCTTGTATTGTGCAATACAATCCTATTGGGGGGGTTTTTGGATTAATTTACGTAAAAGTAAATTGGAAATTTAATTTTTATCAAATTGCTAGACTGCTTTATGTGATTGGTTATACTGGTATTAGTCTAAACAGGTACGAGGATAAATAGTGAAAGGGATTATATCGATATTTTTTGCACTGCTCATGTCAGCATGTGTTAGCCACGGCTCTGTCATTTCTGACCAAGATCTTGCTAACCTAAAAATAGGTATCACAACGAAATCAGAAATGATGGTTAAGTTTGGAAAGCCAGTTGTAAAAACAATGTCTTCTGATGGCAGTGAAATTTTAGCTTGGTCTTATGTCAAAGCCGGTCCTTTTGTAGCAGCAGAGGTCAAGAGTGTCAGTTTGACTTTTGACCAGTCAGGTAAGCTGACTCACTATTCTGTCGTTGACTCTAGCTCATAAGCAAACCTTCTATAAAAGACCCGCACATTGCGGGTTTTTTTACGTCCAAAAATAACCTTCCTAAGATCTGAATAAAATTACAGGTTGCATATAGGCATTATTGATCTTATTCTAAGTTGCATATAATCACTTTAAGGTGACTGAAATTGTCTATGCCAACTGAAGATTTGCGAACAGCATTAAAGAAACTTTTATCGACGAGAGGTGCATTAAAAGCGCTGGCCAAAGAGTCGACTGTTAAATACAACACTCTACTCAAGTTTACCCACGGAAAAATAAAGTCCCCTGGTCATGACTTTGCACAGAATGTTATCAAGTGCCTACCAAAAAGCGAGGAGGCAGCATGAATCCGTGCCCACAAAGCGCTGAGCCACTACCAGCGGATCTAACTGTGCCTCTGCAAAGCTCCCCAGTGGAACTGATTTTTCAAAACATCTGCTTTTGGTGCCGTAGGCCTATTCCAGCACATGAAATGGGCTTGTGGTGTAGCAGTACTTGTAAAAGTCAGGATGATTATGCACAAAAGCTGAACGGCGGTTGGTGAACCAGTGCATCGGTAAGCGCTTTTGTGAGAGTGTTTACCGATGCTGGTGCTGGGGGGCCTGATAACAGATGCCTCTGCCAGTCAAACCTTCGGTGCTGCATCGCGTTGTATTAACCCATGTAACAGTGGGTGTGAATTTGTGTTGGCAGCTGGGAAGACAGCACGTTGTTCGCCGCCAATCCGGCTAAGCGCACGGGGGGCATTAGATGGCCGACACCCCTGCTGGTAATAGTGTATCCAGCAACTGGGAGGCACCCAGGGTGGTGAATAACAAACACTTTGGCGAAAGCCGATAAGCCAGATAAGCGTTGCCGGAGAGTGGCGGAGTGCTGGTTAGTTGTCTTTGGTGCGATTTCGGCGTTTACCAGCGTGTTCATAGTGCTTCATCCAGTACTTGCGACTGATGACCCATGCCACAACTAGTAGCGTCCCTATAGGTAAAAGCTTTGCGCATAAGTACAGGTTGTTTAACCACTCTCTATCGGTTTTGCCTGGCAGAGTAAAAATGACAATCCAGCAAATGGAGAACCAGATGAATTTGGGAAAAAGCTTTAACAAGGCTGCAATAAAAAACAGCTGGCGACGAAACAAATACAACCTGATTTTATGGTCAATGTTGTTTTTGATGATTTTAGGCTGGGTTGTTGAATCGGATTTAGGTCTCTTCGTCATTTGCGTTGCCCTGTTTGCTGTTTTTATCTATTCCATCATTTCTCTTTATCAGGACCTCAGTAAAGAGAAAGCCGATCACCAAGAAAAAATGCAGAAATTAGAAACTAAATTAACAGGTAAACAAAAATGACCCAACCACTTCTTTGTATTTACCACGCTAACTGTGCAGATGGTTTTACCGCTGCATGGGCTGTTCGCAAAAAACACCCTGATACTGAGTTTCACCCGGGAACCTATGGTAAAGAACCACCTGATTGCGCTGGCCGTGATGTGGTGATGGTCGATTTTAGCTACAAACGTGACGTGTTACTGCATATTGCTGCTGTGGCCAATACAGTGTTGATACTGGACCACCACAAAAGTGCTGCAGGTGATTTGGTTGATCTGCCGGCTAATGTAACAGCCATTTTTGATATGAATCGTAGTGGCGCCATGATGGCATGGAATCACTACCACCCTGATACAGAACCAAGCAAACTGATCCGCCATGTTGAAGACCGCGATTTGTGGTTGTTTAAAATGGAGCATACCCGCGCTTTTCAGGCCAACTTGTTCAGCCTTGAATACACCTTTGATAACTGGGACAGTGTTGCTGAGCTATGTGAAAACCCTGTTGTTTACAATGTATTTGTAGGTCAAGGCGAAGCGATAGAGCGCAAACACTTTAAAGACGTTAAAGAACTGATCCGCGCTGCCGCATACCGTTCTGTTATCGCTGGCCATGACGTTCCCACTCTAAACGCCCCGTATTTCTACAGTTCTGATGCTGGACACCAAATGAGCCAGGGTGAAGCATTTGCTGCCTGTTACTACGATACGGCTGATAACAGGGTATACAGCCTGCGATCACAACCGGATGGCGCGGACGTTTCGCTTATTGCCGCCAAGTTCGGTGGTGGTGGGCATAAGAACGCCGCTGGTTTCAGAATAGCACTGAGCGAGTTGAACCATGTCGCGGCAGACTAAATTGGAAAAGCACTGCCAAAGATGTAGTGCCTTTTCAGACTGGTGCTGTTATTGGCTCTGTCTGTTTTGCTTCATGCCTTGGCTTCCAACAGAAACAAAGCCACAAGCCATCGCAGTGATAACTATCACTCTCATATTGTTAGCCGTTACTGCTGCTTGGGCTTTGGTGCTTCACTTTAGCGCGGAAGCATTTGAGGGTGAAAACTGATGTTCAGCCATATCAGCCAGAACCTGCCTGGCATCGTCGGGCATGGTCCACAAGTCAAACTCTTCCGACATAGCAAAGAGAATATCGGCCTGCGTCATGGCTTGAATTTGGCCGCGTGTCCAGTGGTGCTTTTGCATCAGAAAGTAGTGAACAGCATCAAGGCCTGTGTGTTTTTCATAGCCTTGCTGTCCTGCCAGGTGATCGCCAAAAATCGCCAGCGTATAGCCGATACGGGCCTGTTCAAGCATTTGGCGGTAAAGATCAAGGTAATAGGGTTTGCGGTCCATGTGCGCCTCCAGTGTGCATCGGGCGGCAACCTGCATAAAGGTGGCAGGTACAACTGCCAGAAAAGCGAAAGCCCTGCTGTAACAGGGCTCTCAAGAACATTAACCACTACGACGAGGTTTTAAATGTCCACTGCTGAAAATGTAGCTGATTTAACTAAATATCGCAAGCAGAAGGAGCGTCCTGTGGTAGCTCAGATTGAAGACGGCTACACGATGATTTCTAACACCTTAATGGATGCAGCCGGCGCCACAGATTTGTCTGGCTCAGAGTTAAGTGTGTTGCTGTTGATAATTCGTCACACCTACGGCTTTAAACGTAAAGTATGGGGCCTGACAAACACCTATCTTGCAGCCAAGTCTGTTTACTGTGTTAAGTCGATTAGTAAGGCCAAGAAGTCCCTGATCGACAGAAACATGATATGGGAAGACGAGCAGGGTTTAGTTGGCCCTAACCCAGTGATCAGTGATTGGGTAATGACTGACGGCAAGTCAGAAAAAAGAGCAAAAGCCGCAAATTCGATGCGGGAACAATTGCTCCAGCAGGTGGAACAAATGCTCCAGTCAGATGGAACAAATGCTCCAGTTAACGGGAACAATTGCTCCAGCAGTAAAGAAAGAACTAAAGAAAGAACTAAAGAAATAGATCTACCTTCGTCGCCGCAAGCGGACGACGAGAAGATCACTAAGCCAAATGCTGTTATTCAGAAAGGGAAAAATTGGGGTACGCAGGAAGACCTTGATGTAGTCAACCAGATGGAGTCCATTTTAGCTGGTTGGCAAGGTGAAGATTATAGAGCGCCAAAGCCTGCTGCATTGGCCAAGAAATGTAATGACGTTCGCATGATGCGCACTGCTGACAACCGCAAGCCAGAACACATCCTAACGCTTTTCAAAATCGCCCAGGCTGATCAGTTCTGGCGGAAAAACTGTATGGCCCCAAGTTCCGTTCGTCGGCATTGGGCAACTCTATGTGATATCCGGAACAAGCTCAAAGAATCCATGCAGAAAAACAAACCAAAGACTATTGGTGTTGATGGGCAGGTAAGAACTGCTGAAGATTGGGATAAGCACATCCAACAGAACTGCGTTCCTCAGTTTAACGAAAAAGGGGAGCTGATAAGTCATGCGTAACTCACAACAATACACGGCGACAATCAGCGCTAAAGTGCAGCAGATCATGAAAGAACGTGGTTTAAAACCTGCTTTTTCCCCGGATCAATATCTGGAATTTCAGCGCAAGGAACAGGCTGCAGCCACTGAGGTGGTTATGGCGAAGCAACGCCAGCAACGAATTGAAAACCTGCTGAAGCGTGATGGCATTCGTCCGCTTCACCAGCAATGCAGCTTAGGTAATTTTGAAGTGAAGATCCCAGCGCAGCAGCAGGCCGTTTACTCATGCAATGCCTACCTGCAGGACTTCCACAGGCGTGATGGTGTTCGTCATATGGTTTTTTGTGGTGAAACCGGCACTGGAAAAAACCACTTAGCATCAGCTGTATGCAAAGAAATAATCGCACGAGGTTCATCGGCAGCTGTGATTAGCGTTGCTGAATACCAGGCAAAGCTTCGGGCAACAATGAACAAGAACGCTAAACAAACCGAGGAGCAGATCCTTGAGGAGTTTACCCAGCTTGATTTGTTGGTTTTGGATGAAGTGGATTTGGGTTCAAAAAGTGCTTTTGCAGAAGGAGCCCTGAACTTGCTTCTCGACAAGCGGATCACCAACTTAGGGCGCACCATTTTAATCTCTAACCTGAATACAGCTGAGCTACACGATGTGCTGCAGGCTCGGATTTACGACCGTATTTTTCAAAGTTGCTTTGTTGTGAATTTTAACTGGCCATCACACAGAACAGGGATTAGTCACTCTGTTGCTCGCAGCCAAAACGTGTCTGTATGACCTTTGTGAATTTGGCTGCAGATCCGGCTTTGGCTGAAGCTGAGGCAGTGAATAAGGTTGCATGCCTATGGCTTCATAGCTGGCGTAACAACCTCATGGCCAAGCCGGATATAGATCGAAAGTTGGCAGCAATGCCGGAACCAGAGCGCGGCCGCATGATTGAAGCGTTAAACCGGAATAAAAAGCTATTTAAACAGGGGGCCTGATGCAGTCGTTATCTGTAGTTATATCTGATGCAGCTATCACCCGGCATGCAGCAGATGCTGATGTGGGCGAACTGCGTGATCAGCGTCACCCGCTCATGCTTCGTTATAGAGCAGACCGCAATCGTGCTACCTGGTACTTAGTCCGTTATGAAAAACGCAAGAAAATCCGGTACCGCCTTGGCTACTGGCCCACGCTGAAAACAAAAGATGTTGTGGCTATGGTTGCGGACAGACTGCAGCGCCTTAATCGCTCTGAAGTTGTTTCCGCTGATAAGTTCGACACAGTAGGTGAGCTTTTGGCCTGGTACCGCGACAGGTGCCAGGCTGAGAAGTTTAAAGCGCTTGGCCGCAAGAGAGCCATTAAAAGCCACATGGATTGCCATCTGATCCCGAAGCTTGGCAGCATCAGATTGTGTGATCTGGATAAAAAGCTGATTGACGAAAAGCTGTTTTTACCACTGCAGGCTGAAGCGTTAAAAGCGTCGACGATTAAGCATATGTTCTACACGTTAAAGCCGTCCTTTAAACGTGCAGCTGACCTTGGCTACATCACAAGAAACCCGATGTTAGGCATTGTGTTTGGTGAGCATGTGACTAAGCGAATTAAGCCAAAAGAGGCAAAGCTGCATGTGTCTGACAGAGATCAGGTAATAGAGCAGCTGTTTGATCAGCCAAACCCATTACGCATGTTCTTGCTGTTTATGATCATGTTCGGGACCCGCATTGGTGAAACCAGAAACCTGAAGTGGTCGCATATTCAATTGAAAGAACGCCGCATAGTCATTCCTGCAGAGTTAACCAAAACCGAAGATAGCCACGTGCTGCCAATTACTGATGCTGTCTATGAGTTACTGACTGAGTACCAACAAAACTTTGGCAGTCGCTCAGGAAACCTGTTTGAACATAAAGGCTATCCACTGACTGCAGCTCAGGCGCAGAAGTGGGTAAGGCAAGCAGGTAAGGGAAATTGGAGTGCGCACGATTTGCGTAAATTCGCTCGAAGCAGCTGGGCTGAGCTCGGTATTGATTACTGGGTTGGAGAGCGTTTGCTGAACCATAAACCAAAGGGTTTAGATGCTGTGTACATAAAAGCCGGAGCTATCGATGTGAAGTTGGCGGCACTGAATGTGTATCACAACTGGCTGTTTTCATGTAGGCCAAGTACAGGCATTGGCGCTCAGAGTAAAGCGTCTTAATGCGTTATGCAGCAAGGCTTGCAGCGCGATTAAGAATTGTAATACCTGAACATTATTAAATTGCAAAAGAGGTAAGTATGACGCCTTTATCATTCAAAGGTTACGGTGTTAGAGGTAGTCCGGTGACAGTCATTGCAGAGCGTATTACTCATTGGCAAAAGTACGAATCCAATGGTAATTACGGTACTGAAATCCATTTGGATACAGGTGAGTCTGTTCTGGTTGGCGATTGGTATGTGGATGTAGAGAAAGCATTCAAAGCAGCTGCAGGGAGCAAGTAATGCTGATTGTGGGGATTGATCCGGACACCAAAAAGCACGGTGTTGCTGTAGTAAAGGACGGCATCATTCAGCAGCTTCATACATTGGCCAACAGGTCGCTGATCGAGCTGTTAACCGACCTGGCACGTCAGCATCAGCTGCGGATTAAATTGGAAGATATCAACGCATTTAAACCTGTGATCCATCGCCCGGGGCAAAGCCGCAATCAGATGATGAAAATTGCTCAGAACATTGGCGCCGTTAAATATGCGGCTGAGTTGTTGGTACACGAACTGGCTGCATCTGGTTTCTCTGTTGAAATGGTACTGCCACTACAGGGCGCTAGAAGTGGTAAGCGGTATAACGCTGATGCGTTTAACCGGCTAACGGGCTGGAATGGCAAAAGCAACGCTGACAATCGTGATGCTGCCATGATAGCGCTATATGGTCAGCCGAAAGGAGGTATCAGTGGTATTTTCACCGGAAACTGATCTGCAAATGTTTTTTTCACCGTCAACTGATCTGCAGCAGCTGGCCCTGCTATTTATAGCTACTTTTGGCAATGTATTCCTGCTGGGTTTAAGCAGCCAGTTCGTTCGTGATCAGCAAATAGCACTGGCCTTTACCATTAGTTGGGGTATCACCTGGTGCCAGTTCCTGTTCGCTCGGATATCAGCTAACACTACAGACGCTGATCTTGCCCTGTTCGTAAGTGGTTGGGGTGGCTCGCTGGGTATTGTTGCCAGCATCCTGTTTTACCGTTGGTACCAGGCGAGGGCTAGGCGCAATGCATAGCAATGATCCGTACTGGAAGCTTCATGGTGGATTTATCCTAAAAACCAACAGAAAGAAGATTGGTTTTACTCAGGAGCAGGTTGCCGCGATCATGGATTTTCCGCTGCGTACTTACCAGCGTTGGGAAGCCGAACAGGCCGAACCCGCTTTTGGTATAGTAATGGCGTTTTGTGAGTGCGTATTCAAAATAGAATTAATAGACGCGATAGTAATTGCTCAGGAGGCCATGGTTGAACATCAAAGAGCTGGATAGGTTGTTGCAAAGCTGGGGGTGTTTTTGGGCAGGTAAGGAGGCTTTGCAAGGCTACGCAAATACATCCGTTACAGAGCGGTGCTGTGAGGTTATGCGCACAGGTATATGGGTGAGTTCCGACAAGCATTTGTTCAGCCATCATGCTGCCAGCATTTTTGTGCCGGAGTGGGTGGGGCAGATAGATAAAGTTGTTGAGCAACTGGCTGTGCCTGAGCGGCAGATCATTAATCGGTTTTATATAAAGAAGGCCAAGCTATTAAAAACAGAATGGCCCAAGCTTTGGCAGGCTCAGGCCGCTGTTTTGTCACTGTACTGATTACCCTACAGGGCCTTCTGTGCAGTTTTTAGTAAGTACAGCTCATAAAGCGCCGGATCCATTGCCCTATCGCCACTTTCCCACTGTTGCCAAGTTCTCAAGCCTTTGTAGATAGTTTCTGCAGCTTGCGCTTGGCTATGACCTGCTACAGATCTTGCTGCTTTAACTTGTTCAGGCTGTGGGCTATCCATCACGCTTTACCTGGTGCATGACTGACGTTCTGTCCATGCTGCTGCTCTATAATAGCCTCGCCGATAATATCATCAGCAACCGGATCCCGTTCACCGCCAGCAGTTAAGTGACTTTCGTACCACGCCACAATCAAACCGCTGACGTTGTCTTCTGGCCCTTCTTTTAAAATTTCAACTGGCACGTTACTGGCCTTGCAGATAGCCTCTACAGGCGACCAGTCAAATGACACCATGCCGTCGGCATCACGGGCAAGCTTTAGATCAGCAAATGAAATATGGTCTGGGATAGTAATATTGGCTAATTGGCGATGCATGTAGTCCTCCACAGCATTTACGATAAAGTCAGTAAGCCGCATTCCTGCGGCTCGGCTTGCACGTACCCAGCGGCCTTTTAGCTCCGCTGGTACGTTTAGGTGTATTAGGCTGCTCAATTATAACTCTTCGATGCGGCCGTCTTTTGGTGCTCCAAAAGTGCCTTGGTAATAATAACTGATTTTCTTGATGCCCCAGCCATCTTTGTAGCGACGTGGTACGTAATCAGGTTGACTGTATTCGCCGTGGGATAAGTGGTATGTGCCGCGAGGAAACCATGAATCCCCCAGCCGATTACTATTCAAATTTGGATGTTCATTTAAAAATTTAACAGCTTCAGCTTTGCTCTCGAAAGTTAACATGACGTTTCTCCGGTCTGGAATCAGGGTGCCGCCCTGTCGGTTTGTGTTCAACCAGCGGTTTTAATCCCGCTGGTACGTTTAAATGACTGTTAGTTTACTCGGCGTCAAACCAAACTTGCTCAGCCTCAACTAAATCGTCATAGATTTCATCAAATGCTTTGGCTAATAAAGCCTGCTCAATGGCTCCACGCCATTCATCAGCATCAATGTCCCAGTTTGCTATATCTGTATCGCTAGCTGGCTCACCTAAAGCTTCAACCAGCTCACTTACGTGGTTCTGGTCATAACATGCTTCAGCGAAGCCCTCCAAAGAACTTGCAGCTGTTTCCATTTCTTTGGCTATTTCGCCATAACTCAGATGCGATGTAAAACTGTCGATTCCAGCTTCTTTCAGTAATGCGGCGATACGTGTTGCGATTTCGTTTTGAATAGCCATGATGTTTCTCCAATCAGGAATCGGGGTTCCGCCCCGGCGGTATCAGCTGAGCTGATGAATATAAATATACGCTCAATGAGCGCCTTTGCAAGTGTTTTTTGAAATTTATTTTCAAACCCGCCATTTATGGCGTGTTTTTCACCCTGAAAATAGAGTAGTTTTATCTAAGCTGGTCAGAAATGGCTAAGCAAGAACCCGCTCACAAGGCGGGTTTTTTGTTGCCCAAACGTTGCCTGTTGCATTCGCCCCAAACTTATTGTCTGGGGCTTTTTATTGGTGGATGTTATGAAAAACCTGAAAGCCGCATTGTTAGCCGCTGGTATCAGTGGCGCTGTTGCTCTGTCAGGTGCTGTACTTATTGCTCCACATGAGGGGTTGGTCAAAGAGGTCTATTTAGACCCGGCCAACATCCTTACCAGCTGCTATGGCCACACAGGCAAAGAGTTAAGGCTAGGCATGAAGTTCACGGACGACCAATGTCTTGATCAGCTGGTTGCCGATCTGTCAAAGCACAATAGGCAGATGTTATCCGTCGTTAAAGTACCTCTGTCTGAGGGTGAGCACGCGGCTTATCTGTCGTTCGTGTACAACGTTGGCATTGGCCATTTCCGCAAATCAACGATGCTGGGAAACCTGAATGAAGGTTTTCGGGTATCTGCATGCAACCAGCTGATGCGCTGGATCTACATCAAAGGTAAAGAGTCCAACGGATTACGCACACGCCGTGCTGCTGAGCGAAAGATGTGCCTCAAGGACCTAAAACAATGAAGATGATGACACGTGTGTTAATTGCTACAGCGGTTTTAGCTATCGCTGGCTTGGGTACAGCTGTTGTTGTGCTTGATTCAGAGCTCACAGCACAGAACGCTGTTGTAGATAAACAGGTTATTGAATTGGCCAACTATGAGTTGGAAGTCAAAGGCCTGATGTCAGAAGTTAAAAACCTGAATGACCAGGCTCAGACCGCAGTAGCTGAGCAGTTGTTGGTTGCTGGACTGAATACAGAGCACCAGCAATCAGAAACCCAGATTAACGACCAACACTTAGTTGTGATGGTTAACAGTGAACAACTAAAGGTATCCGAACATGATCCTACTCGTGCGTGGGCTAACGCTGCTGTGCCTGATGCTGTTGGCCAGCTGCTCTACCAAGCCAGTGGAAGTCCGCACTATCACGGTGATAAAGACAGTGACGGTACTACCACCAGCAAACTTTCTATATTCGGGATGCGAACTGCGGCCCTTTAATGGCAGAACAAACCACGATCATCTGCAGTACACGCTGCAGCTGATCACTGATATCAAGTTATGCGATACGGATGTGCAGCGATACCGCAAGTGGCGGGAGGCTCAAGTATGCAAACAGGACTCAAAGTTATGTCAGACAAAGTAACAGCCACCAGCTCTTATGTAACCGCGGGTGCAACGACTGCAGGTGGACTGTTGAGTTTGTCTGAGTGGGCAATAGTGATCGGCATCCTTGCAACCGTAGCCACCTTCGGCCTGAACTACTGGGTGCAAACACGCAACCTAAGGATGGCCGAGCGCGAGCATCAGGCGCGCATGGCGCAGCTTGAGAAGGGCAAGCCATGAAGGTCATCAAAATCAACGACTTAAAAAAGGTACTGTGCCGCACCCCCTCGATCGCTGCGGGTGCGAAGCGCGCAGGCTTTCGTACATTGATCGGTTCGTAACTTCTCAGACTTTTCGTCTACCAGGTTAAACCAATGCCACCGAAGCCACCACGACCATGCAGACAGCCGTTTTGTCCACACAAGACTGTTGAAGCACATGGCTACTGCGAACAGCACAAAGACAAGGCTGTTAAGTGGCAGAGCAACCGACACAGTGAAAAGCGTACCCGAGGACGCAAGTGGCAAACAACTCGGGAAAGAATTCTGAGGCGTGACAATGGTCTGTGCCAACCATGCCTTCAAGCCGATCGGTTAACCCCTGCAACTCAGGTCGACCACATCAAGTCGCTGGCTGATGGAGGTACCGACACTGATGAAAACCTGCAGGCGATTTGCAAGCCATGCCATGACCATAAGACAAGGCAAGAGGCTGAGCGTGGGCGTCAGCGCTAACTCAGCGCCAGCCCAAGCGGGGCGCTGGATGGGTAGGGGGGATCAAATCTCTGTAGCCTTTTTCGTTGGACACCGATCCCGCCATGAGATTTTTATTTTCGCGAAAAATGAAATTAAAACTGGGGGGCACTGAGCATGGCGGGAGTACCTGGCCGCAGCGGCCGAAAGCCAAAACCCGTTAGCCTGAAAGTTATTCAGGGTAACGCAGGTAAGCGGCCACTGAATACAGATGCTCCAGAAGGTGAGTCACTGGGGGCAGTACCTGATTGCCCAATTTGGTTGACAGGTATAGCCGTTGATATGTGGAACGCTTTGGCTGAATGGTTGGTTAAATCCAAGATCCTTACAGCAACGGATATTCACAACCTTGAGGCCTTTTGCAGTGCCTACAAAAGATGGCGCCAGGCAGAAGCACATTACGAAGATCATGGTCCAGTTGTACCAGGTGCAACTGGTGGTCCCATTAAAAACCCGTCAGCCACAGTAATAAACGAATGCCTGAAACAGATGGCAACTTATGGAGCAGCATTGGGGTTGGATCCGGCAAGTAGGGGCCGCTTTGGTGTTGGCACTAAGCAGCCAGCTGATAACCCTTTTGCAGCACTGCTTAAAAAACGAGGCGGTAAGTAGAGAATGAATGGCCAGTTATCCAAACGTCAATGCGGCGAACAAATATGCCCGAGATGTGATAACCGGCAAGATCTCTGCGTGTAAGGAAGTTCGACAGGCCTGTCAGAGGCATATTGATGATTTAAAAGCCTCAGAAAAGCGGGCTTATCCTTATAAGTTTGACCGAGACGCCGCAGAGCATGTCTGTGATTTTGTCCAGTTGCTACCACACACAAAAGGTAAGTGGGCTAGAGAACGGCAACTCATTAAGCTGGAGCCGTGGCAGAAGTTCATATTCTGCGCTGTCTTTGGGTGGCTGAAAAAGAAGGATGGTTTAAGACGCTTCTCTGAGGCGTATTGTGAGATACCGCGCAAAAACGGTAAGTCTGTTATTGCTGCAGGCGTTGGCAACTACATGCTGTGCGCCGATGGAGAGTATGGCGCCGAAATCTACTGTGGCGCAGCGACTGAGAAACAAGCCTGGGAAGTGTTCAGGCCAGCAAAAATAATGCTGGAGAAATCGCCACAACTTACCAGTTTGTTGGGCATAGAGATCTGGGCGAAAAACATCAGCATCCCCGGAGACGGTTCACGATTTGAACCGCTGATCGGTAACCCGGGTGATGGTAGTTCGCCAAGCTGTGCATTAATTGATGAATTTCATGAGCATGACGGTCCCGAGCTCTACGAAACGATGATCACTGGCATGGGCTCAAGAGAACAGGCCCTTGCATTTATCATTACAACAGCCGGCTTTAATCTGGCTGGACCTTGTTATGAAAAACGGCGTCAAGTTCAGCAAATGCTCGACGGTGTTATGCCAAACGATGAACTGTTTGGGATTATCTGGACGCTTGATGCTGGTGATGACTGGAAAGACCCGGCTAATCTGCGAAAAGCAAATCCAAACTTTGGGGTATCAGTCAGTCAGGACTACCTGATTAAGCAGTTGCGGGACGCTATTCGCTACCCAAGCCGAACCAATAGCTTTTTAACCAAGCACCTGAATATTTGGGTTTCAGCCCGTTCGGCCTGGTTAAACATGGCGGATTGGCATGCCTGTGGTGATACCAGCCTCACACTGCAGGATTTTGCAGGCAAGCGCTGCACCTTGGGGGTCGACTTGGCCAGTAAAACCGATATAGCAAGTTTGTCCCTGGTGTTTGATGAAGTGCTTGAGTCTGGCCGAATCAAATACACCACGTTTACCCGCAACTACTTGCCTGAAGGTGCTTTGGAGCGAGCTGGCAATAATCGCTCGGCATACGAGAAGTGGGTAAATGAGGGCAGGTTGACACTAACTGACGGTGAAGAAATTGATTTCGACCTGATCAGGGAAGAAATAAAAGACCTCAGCGAAATTTTTGAAATCACGGAAGTTGCCTACGACCCATGGCGTGCTACTCAACTGGCGCATCAGTTGATGAAAGACGGTGCTGAGATTGTTGAGTACCGCAACACAGTGCAGAACATGAGCCCACCGATGCGGGAAATGGAAGCAGCTATCACGGGCAAACGCTTTAATCATGATGCTGACCCGCTGCTTACATGGATGGCCAGCAACGTGACAGCAAAGGCTGATGCGAAAGAAAACATCTACCCGCGTAAAGAGCGCAACGAATACAAAATAGACGGCATTGTGGCCACGCTGATGGCTATAGGGCGGATCTTGAATAGAGCCGTTGAAATGCCAAAAGAATCAATTTACGACACCTCGGACGTAACATGCTGATACCCATTTTTCTGTTTGTGCTGGGCCTTGTAGGTGCCGGCCTGATTAGCTTTGGTGTTTGGCTGCTGAATAGCGCTGCCGGATACATCTGCATTGGTACGTTTTGCATGGTTGCCAGTTACCTGTACACCAGGCAGTTGGCTTATCAGCAAAATAAGAAGTCGCAAACTAAGGCGGAATAATGTTTTTACCTAACCTGTTCGGCACAGACAAGGGTGTTACAGCCCGGCAGAACTTCACAAGCTGGATCAGCTCTATGGGAAGTCGCCAAAGTAGTGCTGGCGTCATGGTTAACACTGAATCTGCTATGGGTGTTGCTGCATTCCGAGCGTGTGTAACTCTTCTTGCAGAAAGTATTGCCCAGTTGCCTTGTGAGCTATACCGGCGAACAGCGGATGGTGGTCGTGAGCGTGCAACAGTTCATCCGGTGTACAACTTGATCCACAGTACGCCGAACAAAAAAGACACCAGCTTTGAATATTACGAACAAGCTCAGGGATCGCTGGGTATTGAAGGCAATCATATTGCGTTAATCGACCGCGATAGTTACGGCTATCCAAAAGAACTGATCCCGATTAACTACAACAAAGTGAAGGTACTTAAAGGTTCTGACGGTATGCCGTATTACCGGTTACTTGACCTGAATGAAACTGTGCCTATGCACATGATCCATCACATCAAGTACTTTAGTCTGGATGGCTATGTTGGTTTATCACCGCTACAAACCAACACCGATACCATTGGCCTGACTATTGCCACTGAGAAGCATGCTGCAGCAGTATTCCAGCGCGGTGCAACGATGTCAGGCGTGATTGAGAGACCGCATGAAGTTAAGCCTATTGATACACAAACAAAAGTGGACGACCTATTAAATAAATTCACAGAACGCCATGGTGGAGGACTGCGCAACGCATTTAGCGTGGCGTTATTGCAAGAAGGTATGCAATACAAGCAACTAGCCATGGACAACGAAAAAGCTCAGCTGATTGAAAGTCGTGGTTTTGGCGTCATAGAAATGTGCCGTTTGTACAAGATCCCTCCGCACATGGTACAGCATCTGGAAAAAGCCTCTTTCAACAATATTGAGCATCAAGGGTTGCAGTACGTTATCTACACTCTGCTGCCATGGGTAAAGCGCCATGAAGCTGCGATGATGCGTGACCTGCTGCTGCCAGACGAGCGCAGCAACTATTACATCGAATTTAATATATCTGGGCTGCTTCGAGGGGACCAAAAATCACGTTACGAAGCTTATGCCATTGGCCGTAACTGGGGCTGGTTGTCAGTAAACGACATTCGCCGGCTAGAAAACATGCCTCCAATACCTGGTGGTGATCGTTACTTAACGCCGCTCAATATGGTGGACTCAGCAAATCTTCAAAATTCGCTGAATGCCACGCCAGAGCAATTGAAAGAAATCGAGGGAATATTATGTCGCGTATGATCAACTTTCCGCACATAGCGGCCATGGTTTTTGGTGCGCCACTGTACGCAACCTCAGAATTGGTAACCGCGGTAAAAGCAGTTTTAGAACCGCGTTTACTTGGCCGCACGACCACGGATGTAGAGTTAGCCGAAGACATTGCAGGTGTTGCCATGGGCCGTGACGAAGAACGGCAGTTACGAGGCGTCACCATTGCCGGAAATATTGCAATCATCCCGATACATGGCATTTTGGTCGCTCGCCGCGGCGCCATCACCGCGACCTGTGAAGAATTGCTCTCGTATGAGCGTTTAAGAGAACAGATCACCGCTTCTGTAAACCATGAACTTGTCAAAGAAGTGGTTTTAGACTTCCACACTGGTGGCGGTCAGGCTATCGGCTGTGCGGAGCTGGCCGACTTTATTCGGGCGTGCACCAAAGTTAAACCGATTACGGCGCTGGTAAACTTTGCAGCCTACAGCGCCGGTTATATGTTAGCAGCCGCCTGCAGCAAAATAATTGCAAGTCCTACAGCTGGTGTAGGCTCTGTGGGCGTGATCATCGAAACTTACGAAGTGAGCAAGTGGGAAGCGGAAGTGGGTATTAAATACAATACATTCTATCGCGGTAGCCACAAAAACGACTTTTCTCCCCATGAGGAAATTACCGATCAAGCCGTCTTAGAAATCGAAAAGCGGCTAGATCAGGCCTACAGCCTTTTCGTAAATTCAGTGGCCAAGCACCGCAATCTCAAAGCTGACGATGTAATCGCCACTGAAGCCAGATTATTCAGTGCTGAAGATGCCCTGCAGTTAAAACTGATTGATGAAATTGCTCCTGCTCAGGATGCAATTAACGCTATTGCAATGTCACACGTTCCGAAAAGCAGCGGCCGCAGCATTCGTGCTCAGGCTTCTGCTATTAACTCAAGTTTGACGCTCTAGCCACGCGGCGGAGCAGCATAACCAAGCGCCTAACGGCGCTTTTTTTGTAACTAAAAAAGGTGAAATACCATGTCTAAAGTATTAGAACTCCGCCGCAAGCGCGCTGAAATCAACGCCAAAATTCAGGCTATTGCGGCCATTGAACAAGCTGACGGCCAGTTAAATGCCGAACAATTAGCAGAGTTTGATCAGCTGTCAGCTGAGTTTAATCAATTGGGTGAACAGTTAGGCCGTTTAGAGAAGGCCGAGCAGATGGCAGCAGCCACAGCGGTACCTGTCGCGGCATTTGGAAATAAAGCCCCTGCAGCTCATGTGAAGCAAGAGCCTAAGCAGTACCTGGGGGCAAAAGTGTCGCGCATGGTGATGTCTATTGCCGCGTCAAAAGGAGATCTGCCTGATGCCGCTAAATTTGCCCGGGATGAAATTGGCGATAATGACGTGGCTATGGCCATTGAAACCTCAGCCGGTAGTGGCGGAGCTCTGGTGCCACAGAACATCCATGACGAAGTCATTGAGCTGTTGCGTGCACGTACCGTGGTCCGCCGCCTTGGTGCCCAAACGGTGCCACTGCCAAACGGTAATATGTCATTGCCGCGCCTGGCGTCCGGCGCCACTTCGGGCTATGTAGGCGAAGGAACGGATGTGAACGGCACTGAATCCGAGTTCGACGATGTGAAACTGAATGCTAAAACCATGATTACTCTGGTGCCAATTAGTAACCAGTTGATCGGCCGCGCTGGGTTTCAGGTCGAAAACTTAGTGTTGAATGACATTTTAGGCGCCATGTCAGTACGTGAAGATAAAGCTTTCCTGCGTGATGATGGTACATCCAATACACCCAAAGGCTTTAAGAAAACAGCGACTGATGCCAGCCGCACACTTCCTTGGACTGGTACCGCCGACCTGGCCACTATTGATGCCTGGCTTGACCAACTGATCCTTATGTTATTGCAGTCTGATAGTCTGCTGATACGCCCAGGCTGGTCACTTTCTCCACGTAGCTTTATCAAGCTGCAGGGTTTGCGTGATGGCAATGGCAATAAGGCTTATCCTGAAATGGCTCAGGGCATGCTGAAGGGGTATCCAATCGTCCACAGCACAACCATTCCGGTGAACCTGGGCACGGGCAGCAATGAGTCTGAAATCTACTTTGCCGACTGGAACGATGTGATCATCGGCGAAATGGACAATATGACCATCGATTTCAGTAAGGAAGCAACTTACAAAGATAGCAACGGCAACCTGGTATCAGCGTTTGCTCGTAACCAGTCATTGGTACGTGTAGTAGCAGAGCATGATGTGGGTTTCCGCCATGTAGAGGGCTTAGCCCTGGGTACCGCTGTTACCTGGTAATCAATATCGAATGGGCGGCTTAGAGGCCGCCTTTTTCATTCACAAAAATATAGGTAGTCATCATGGCCGCTACAAAAAATGAAGATAAACCAGCTGAAAAAGCTGAAAACAAAAACGTAACTGTCACTTTTACTAAGCCTTGGGGACGTTACAGCCGTGGCGATGTGGCTGGTTTCCCGCAGAAACAGGCAACTAAGCTTGTAGAGGGAATTAAGGTCGCCGTCTCAGGCACTGAGTTAAAAGAAGCCTCTGAATAACATAGAAAAAGTACAAACCGAAGCCGGGGCAAACGCTCCGGCTTTATATTTGAAAAACATGCTCACTGACATTAGGAACTACCAATGATTGATCTGGCGCTGATTAAAAAACACCTGCGTCTTGATTCGAGCTTTGATGATGGCAGTGAAGATGATTTTTTACTGAGTCTGGCTGAAGCCGCTCTGAAACTGGTTGAAGAAATGACAGGGACCTGCTTTACATCAAGAGAAGAAATTATCGTTCTTGATGGTTTTCCACCAGCATCGGCAGCTATCGAGTTGGATTGGACCCCAGTACAAAACATTTCCTTGGTGGAGTACATCGATGCAAATGGAGTTAGCCAGGAGCTGGACGTTGCAACACTGAGGTTAGACGGACGGAAGCGAGTTTACCCACTTTTACTTCCGCCTTTTGGCCAGCAATGGCCGCGAACTATTGCCGAGCCAGAGTCTGTAACTATAACCGCTGAAGTTGGCTTCGAAGTATTGCCGGCTACTGTCCGCAGTGCAGCATTATTGATCATCGGCCATCTGTATGAAAACAGAGAAGCGAGCACAGCCGTAAATGTTGGTGAGTTGCCAATGGGGGTCAGCATGCTGTTAAACCATTACTACATACCAAGGATCGGCTGATGCGCAGCGGCGGCTTACGGCACAAGCTGGAAATTTACAGCGAGGCAGGCGCTCGTGACGCCAGCGGCCAGAAAACCAAAACGCCCACCAAAATGGGTGAGTTGAAGTGCGAGCCATTATCAGCCACCGAGTCAGCAAAAAAAGTTGCTGCAGGAATAGCTGTGGCAGGGCAGATCATGTTGCGCACCAGGTACTACCCCCAAGTCCAGGCCAACTTATTAGCCGGCTATCAAGGTGGTATGTACAAAATAACTAAAGTCGATAACACGAAAAATTTAAACCGTGAGCTGATTATTGTACTGGAGGTACCACGTGCCTGATGCAGTACCTATAGAGTTCACCATAAGAGATTACCTGCTGGCCCAGCCAGAAATACAGGCTCTGGTGGTCGACCGAATTACACCTGTTTATCCGGATGAAGACGCGCCTTTCCCATACATCATTTATCAGGCCAGTAAACCCAAACGGCAGCGTGATTTAGACGGTGAAAAATCAGATATTGCTGAATTTGTTATGACTTTCAAAGTGGTCAGCAACAGTTTTGTGCAGTTGAAGTTGCTTGTAAAAGAGATTACTACCGCTTTAGAAGACTGTGAGGACGAAAACGAACATTACGCCTTTATCAATTTTGACGTAGAAGAAATAGATCAAGACGGTGACCCAGAACTAGGTTGGGTGTCCTCAGATTTGGTTAGCGAAATCACTTTCAAATACATGAGTTAACTATGGCAGATAAAATCACATTCTCGCTTATCGGTTTTGGTGAAGCGAGACGCAAACTCGCCTTGGTAAAATCAGAGATTCGTGGTACAGCGACTCGTTCAGCTCTGCGCAGAGCCTCCGGCATCATTGTCAGAGCCGCAAAGCAAAGAGCTTTAGCCATTGATGATCCCAACACAGGCCGCAGAATAGCCGACAACATCCGCCTCCAGTTTGGCAGCAAGGTATACCGTCAAACAGGTAAACATCTATACCGAATTGGTGTAGCAACAAACTTTAAAAATATTCCTAAAGGCAACCCAGACGCCGGGCCAAAAGGTAATACACCTCATTGGCACTTTATGGAGTACGGCACAAAGTTCGTCCGTGAAAAGCCGTACATGCGACCTGTTTTTAGTGCAAATGTAAACCAAGTTATTCACCGCTTTAGCACCGAGCTCAATAAAGAGCTTGATAAAGCCTTAAAGCAATAAAGGAGTTACCCCTATGTCCAAGTTAACTAAAGGCACTCAGGTCTATTTTATTGATCCTGATGCAGAAGCCGCTGCACAAGTGGTAAAAATTCCAGGTCTTACTCAGTTCAATCCGGGTGGTTCGCCGGCAGGACAGGTAGATGATACTGATTTAGAAGATGAGACTATGCGCTACAAAAAAGGCATGTCTACACCTGGCCAAGCATCGGGTTCTGTGAAGGCTGACCCAGAAGTCGCAGCACATATACGTCTCGCTGAACTAGCTGAAGAACAAACAGATCGAAATATTCAGTTTGTTGTTGGCTGGTCAGATGGCAAAGACATTGCGCCGACTATTACAGCAGGCGCACTGAAATTACCAAACACCCGCACATGGTACATTTTTGAAGGCTACGTGGCCGACTTCCCGTTTGATTTTGCAATCAATGCTGTTGTGCAAACCGCCTTATCTATCCAGCGTTCAGGTAGTGGTAAATGGCTGAAAAAAGGACGTACACCTGATTCTTACACCCCTCAGGTATAAGGTGATTTCAGTATGAACCTTCTGAACAAAGATCTACTGGTCAGGAGTGGCAGTTTTACTGCCGCGGCTCCTGTTCAGCACGAAATTAAGTGGTACGTCACCGACGACCAAGGCAAAGAGCAAGAATTGTCTGCAATCGTTTATATACGGAAAAAATCATTTGCCACCGTGAATACCGAAGCAAAGTTTCAGGCAAATGACGGTGTAATGGTGGCCCGTATTTGTGCCAGCATTGTAAACGAGCAGGGGCAACCGCTGTTTAGTCCAGAAGACCTGATGGGAAACTCTGGGCGCGAACTAACAGAAGATGAGGTAGAGCACGGCCCAATCTGCGAAAGCCTAGGTATGGCATTGCTTGCCGCTATTTGGGAGGTAAATGGGCTGTCTAAAAAGCCAGACCCAAAGCCATTACGGAAGAAGAAGAATTCTGGTGCGAACTCGTCCTCGCCGGAGTCGGCGGCAAAACAATAGAAGAAGCACAAAACAATCTGAGTTATGAAGAAACCATTATCTGGGCGTCGTACAAGGAAAAGTACGGCAGGTTGGCTATGCAACACCGCATGGAGTTGATAGCAGCGCACCAAATGGCACTAACACACCATAGTGCTGGCGGTAGCGAAAAACCGCTGGACCACTTTATGGTTGCAACACCTAAATTGGAAGAAGAACTCAGCTTGGAAGAGGCGATGCTGGCTTGGGATTAAAAATCGTCATCTATTGGTCATACCAGCCGTTTTAAACCGAAGTAAAATTAATGTCACATAAAGCAAAACCCCGGATGTTAGCTGCATGCCGGGGTTTTTAGCATTCACCCCTATCCGAAACATAGGAGCTCAGCGTGTATGAAGTATAACCCCAAACACCAAGTTAAGGTAGGTGGAAAAATGAACGAACATGATGCTGGCGTTGTTGGAAAACGATTGGCCACTGCAGCTTTAATTGCAGCATTGTTGTTGGGTAGTGCCGCATTAATTGCCGCGGTTTCAATGCATATTTAGTCCGGAGAAAACATGACACGCAGCATGGGTAATCTGACGTTAAACGTCATTGCCAATACAGGCAGTTTTGAGGAAGGAGCCAACAGAACTGAGCGTGCGCTAGACAAAATGAATAAAGCTGTGCAGCGTCAGAAAAACGAATTTTCCAGCCTGATTGATAAAATTGACCCGGTTGTTGCTGAGCTTAATCGCCTGGACAAGATGCAGACCCAGCTTGAAGCCCACAGAGCAAAAGGGTTCGTAGACGAAAGCGCCTATACCAACTACACAAACCAGCTGAAAGCTATGCAGCGTGAGGTTATTGAGACTAACTCCGCTTTTGCACTGCAACAGCGTGAGTTCTCTAATCTGGTCAACAAAATAGACCCAACGATCGGCAAGCTGGCCGAACTCGACAGAATGCAAGATCAATTGCAGCAAGGTTTCAAATCAGGCCTTGTCGATGAAGCTGAATTTAACCGCCTGAACAACACAATAAACCAATCGCGCACGGCATTAAGTGGTATCGGCACTCAGTTCGATAAAAACGGTATGTCTGCAAAGCAATTACAGGCAAACCTGCGAGGTGTTCCGGCTCAATTTACTGATATCGCAGTTTCTCTGGCTGGTGGGCAAAACCCGCTGACCGTATTCCTGCAGCAAGGTGGTCAGCTAAAAGATATGTTTGGTGGTGCCGGCCCAGCAGCTAAAGCGCTGAGTGGTTACATCGTTGGTTTAATTAATCCGCTGTCTCTTGCAGGCGCCGGATTAAGTGTTTTAGCTCTGGCATATTACCAAGGTAGCATAGAGGCTGATAAGTTTCGTCAGGCCATTGTCTTTACTGGAAATGTGGCAGGTGTTACGACAGATAGCCTGGCTGAAATGGCTAAGCGCATCGATGATGTGTCCGGAACACAGCGTCAGGCATCAGCAGCTATTGCCGAAGCTGCTACCACAGGCAAATTCACCTCAGAACAGTTAGAGCTTGTCAGCCGTTCAGCAGTTCTGATGGAAAACACTGTAGGAAAAGCCATTTCCGACACAGTAAAAGAATTCGAATCACTGGCCAAGGACCCAGCCAAATCAGTTGCCGAATTAAACGAAAAGTACAACTTCCTCACTGCTGATATTTACGAGCAGATCATTGCCCTTGAGAAGCAAGGTAAAACCCAAGACGCCGCCACGTTGGCAATGAATGCCTATGCTGACGCAACCGAGCAGCGCACTCAGGCTATTGTTGATAATCTCGGCTATATCGAAAAAGCTTGGAAAGCTATCAAAACTGGCAGCACAGAAGCTTGGGACTCTATATTAAATCTCGGCCGTTCAGACACACTGCAAAGCCAACTCGAAGAAGCCAGAAAGAAACTGGTTGAGCTGGAGACTAGTCCTACGGCAGGAATGACAACGCCCAATCAGCAATTTGTTCGGGCTGACAATTCAAGAATTGAGCAGCAAAAAGAAGTCGTCAGGCTGCTGGAAACTCAGCTGTGGATGTCTGAAATGCAGGCAGACGGCGAAAAACTCAGGGCTCAGCTGGATAAAGATTCTATTGCTTCACAGCAAAAAATAAACAAGCTGTTGGATGAAGGTAAAACCAAAGAAGAACAAAAAGCCGCCGCCATTAAAGAATACAACGCCGACCTTGATAAAATTAGGGCCGCAGACCCAAGTAGTGCGCTTTTATCGCCAGCTTCAGTTGCCAAAGGCTTAGCGGCTATTGAAGAGAAGTTCAAGGAAACTACTAAAAAGGTATCTGACGACTCAGCCAAAGTCTACATGATGCAGCTGGCCCAGCAGGAAGCAACGCTTCGTGAGCAGCTGGGTACCAACCAAAAGCTGGGTGAAGCACAAAAGCAGCTGATCAAGTTCGAGCAGCAGCTGTCCGATATCAAAGAAAAGAAAACCCTTACCGCCCAGCAAAAAAGCCTGTTAGCTGAAGAAAGCGCTATTCGCAGCCAGTTGCAACGTAATGTAGAGCTGGAACGCGAAATAAAAAGCCGTGAGCAGATCAACCGTTTAACTGCGTATCAGCAAAACCTGCAGAGTGAAATCCAAGCCCAGCAACAGCAATACGGCGATGCACTGGCCAACTTTGGTATGGGCGATCGTGCACGTGAAAGGCAAGGGGAGCGCAATTCAATTGAGCGTGATGTTCAGCGCGGCCGCGACCGCTCAACCTCCGATTTTACTAGTGGTTCCATTTCTCAAGACGAGTACGACAGCCAAATCGAAATGCTGGACAAGCAGCTAAGTACTCGCTTGCAAATGATGGAAGATTACTACGCCCGTGAAGACGAAATGCGCGGCGATTGGACCAACGGCTGGGATGAAGCCTGGGCGAACTGGAGTGATCAGGTCAGTGACATAGCTGGCCAAATGGAAGATATGTTTACCTCTGCCTTTGGCGGCCTTGAAGATGCGCTATACGACTTCTTAACCACTGGCAACTTCAGCATTACTGGCATGCTGAGAAACATGGCTGAAGAAACTATCCGGATGCTGATCAGGGTAGGTGCTCAGAAGCTTGTTAACTTTGCACTCGAAAAAACAATGGGTACCGCTGCGGCAGCTGGCTATATAGCCCAAGTGACAGGTCAGTCGACGGCAGGGGTGATGCTTTCAGGCATCAACGCATTTGCATCAACGGCCGCAATACCTATCGTTGGACCAGGCTTAGCGCCTGCAGCCCTTGCTGCTGCAACAGCCGCCACTAGCCCTTTAGCTGCCGGTGCAATTGCTGCGGCTGGCAGCACTTTGGCTGGTATGGCACACAGTGGCCTTGATTACATACCAAAAGAGGGCACCTGGTTACTCGATAAAGGCGAACGGGTATTAAGCCCTCGCCAAAACCAAGATTTAACCAACTTTTTACGAGAAACACCTCAAAACGCCCCTGATAGCAGAAGCAGTAGACTTCCAGGCAAAGTTGAAGTGGGCTTTAATTTTACGGCAATGAACAATGAGGGGCTGCTTGAAATGCTTATGAGTAATCGCGGTGCTATCGCCGGAATGGTAAGCCAAGCGTTTGAAGATCAAGGGGTATCATTAAGTCGTTGACATATTTGGCGGAAAATCGTAATGTTTTGTCCATCGTTGGAGAAATCCGATAGACAGCCAGATAAAATAACCCAAGCCGCTTAATTGCGGTTTTTTTGTGCCAAAAATTCATCTAAGACAACAAAATCAAAACCCCGGATGTTACCAGCATGCCGGGGTTTTTAGCATTCACCCCTAGATGCAATAGGAGTAAAGCGTTGGACAATAATAGCAGAGCAAAGCTTGAAATTCACCCAAAGCGAGGTTTGAAAATGGACATGGTAACTGATAAGTGGATAAGGACCTGTGTTGGTATTGCGCTTGTTCTTGTTGGTTTGGCTGTTTTGGCGCTGGCCATTACTCCAGCAATACATGCAATTCGATGGTGGTAAGCATGTCGCATACACAGCTAAGAAAATTCATTTGGTATGTGGCTGCAGTTTTATCGTTGCTTATTACATTGTGGAACCTACCTGATTTGCTCATTGCAGTGAACTGAAGGGGTCATATCATGTCAGCTTTACCGGCAGCATTTAGGGTGCGAAAAGTCAGATTTGCATCGAACAGCCCAAACATTGGATCTGAAAGCAAATCTCTAATTCAATCCATCAGATCGATACCAAGCCATCGATGGGAATTCACATTGCAGTCAGTGCGTTTAAACGAAACGGATTCCAGAAAGTGTTTTTCGTGGCAGGTTCGCCAAAGCGGTCGCAAAAATGTGTTTGATGTGGTTTTACCCAAATATAGCCAGCCCAAAGGGGTTGCCAGTGGTTCTCCAAAAGTCAGAACAGCTGCTGCAGCTGGGTCTACACAAGTACAACTGAATGGGTTTTCTGGTCTTGTAGTCGGCCAACTACTTGACGGAGATTTCATTCGTTTTTCTAACCACAGCAAAGTTTATATGGTTGCTGCTGATGTAAGCAGTAATGTCTCTGGACAGCTGACAATCGAAATATTCCCTCAATTAACAAAAGCAGTTCCGCTCGACACTGCTCTTATTGTCCGCAATGTGCCATTTAGCGTGCGGCAGGTGCGCGATATACAGGAGTTTGAAATAAGCACTTCAGACTCAGGTTTTGTAACTCTTGAACTCGACTGTTTAGAGGCCTTATAACCCAATGCTACAAATCACAAATGATGTCGCTGCAGCTCTTGCCGGCGAGCATAGCTATTGCCATTTGGTTAAGTTAGAGCTGGCTAATGATGTAACCATACGGCTGACAGACAGCGGTATTGATATCGACTTGAATGGTGAACTTTACGAGCATAACGGCCTGCTACTTGGTATGGACGCGCCAACTTTTAACGCAGAACTCCGCATAGGTGAAATCAGCCTCGCTTTTACTGCTGCTGATCAGAGCGTGGTTGCTTTGATGCTGGGTGTTAACCAGATAAATCGCTATGCACATATTTACCGCGCCTACCTAAATGACCAGGGGCAAGTGATCCCTAACCCTATTTTGCTGCACTCCTGGTTGATTAATGCGCCTGACGTTTCCGATTCTAAAGACGATTCACAAATCACTGTCCCTCTGACTAGCGAATGGGCCGATTTTGAAGCCCCGCGTGGCCGTCGCTCAACTGATGCAAATCAGCGTCGGTTTTTTCCTACCGACAAAGGGTTGGAATTTGCTTCGCAGGTGAAAAAAGATCTGAAATGGGGTGGTGAATAATGGGGTTATTTAGCAGTGTTTGGAAAGCAGTTACAAAGCCCTTTAAGAAAATTCTAAGCTGGTTGGTTCCAACTCCGGATACTCCTAATGCACAAGCAGTAACAGTAGAAAAGCAGGGCAGTGATCATGCTATTCCTGTGGTTTATGGAACCCGCCGTATTGGTGGCATCAAAGTTCACAAGTATGTGACTGATGCCAATGGCGGTGCCAAAAACGAGTTTTTACACCTGATTATTGTGTTCTGTGAAGGTGAGATAGATGCTATTTCTGAGTTGTACTTTGATGGAGTAAGTGAGCATGACGCCCGCTGGAACAAAAAGGGCGGCGGCAAATGGTTTACTGTTCAGCGCAAAACAGGCGCCGACGACCAGTTAGCCTTAGTTACTGGTATTCCTAACTGGACCTCCAGCCATAGGCTACAAGGTTTAGCGTATATCCATTTACGTCTTCAAATGGACGAAAACCAGAGCGTCTGGCGCGGAGAACCAGAAGTCACAGCTCTTATCCGCGGAAAGAAAATATTAGACCCTCGCACAGGTGTTACTGCATACAGCGAAAACCTGCCATTGCAATTGCTCGACTACCTGACAAACAGCAGGTACGGCAAAGGTATGCTGTCAAGCCGGCTGATGCAGCAGTCTTTCATTGACGCTGCTACGTGGGCTGATGTGCAACTTACCAGTACAGTCACAATAAACGGCGTAGCCACTCCAACTACATACAGCCGCATCACGGGTAACCTGGTTGTCGATACCAGCAAATCTGTGTTTAGCAATGTGAAGCTGATGCTATCCGGCATGCGCGGTATGTTGCCTATTGGTAGTGGTTTGCTTAGGCTAGTGCCTGAAAAAGAAGGTGAACCGGTCTTTTTCTTCACTCACAACCGATCTGAAAACCCTAACTCCGCACGCATAGAATCACCCATTAAAAGCAAATCTGGCCGCAAAAACGATAGGTATAACCGTGTAATCATCCGTTTTCCAAACAAACTGACAAATTACGAACGCGACGAAGTGCATTACCCCAATGCCACTGATCCAATTTTTGAAGATTGGATGGCTGAAGATAACGGCGTACTGCTTGAGCAAAGCTTCGAATTTGACACCATCACAAACAAAGCTGAAGCCTACCAAATGGCTGAAATCATTGCGAAGCGCAGTCGTAATCGCACTGAAGTTAGTTTCACCGCATCACCAGCAGCCATAGTTGTAGAGCCCGGCGACATTGTAGGGATTACCGACGATACCCGCGGCTGGGCTGAAAAACCGTTTTTAGTCGATCAGTGCAAGCTGCGTGAAGATGGAACAGTCGACTTTGAATTTATCGAACATCAAAACGCTATTTACCCGTGGTCTGGCGTTGATTATTCCGACCGTGTAGGCGGTACCAATTTAGGCGACCCAACGCAGGTTGCTGCTGTAACTGACCTGGTATTTATCCCTGATGTTACTTTTGACAGCACTGGCCAGTTGAAGTGGGACAACGTATCGGATGCATTTGTCCGTAGTTATGTTGTCGTTGTTGAACAGAACGGTGTTCAGATTCAGCGCGAGCAGCGTTTATCTAAATACTACACGGTGCCAAAACTGGGTGTTGGATCCTATGAATTTACAGTCTATGCACGTTCAACACTGGGGTATTTGTCGCCAGCGTCAACAATCAGTCTTGTGCTGGACATTCCTGCAGCACCAACAGCAATTACAACCAGTGTTGGTAATTTTCATGTCAGCGTTTATCCAGCTTTAGCCGGACATCCAACTGCTGAATTTAAGGTGTACGGCTCAGACTATAACGATTTTGCCACAGCAACTTTAGTAGGCGTTGGCCGTGTCGTTACAGATCAGGGCCTAAAACCAGACTCTCTGCGCTATTACTGGGCCTCAACAACAACGTGGTTTGCTGATAGTGATTTGTTTGGCCCTGTAAGCGCTGTAACACTGAAAGATCCAAGCCAGATATCAGATTTACTATCAAATATTGCTGAGTACAGTCCTGACGGTATTGAGGATTGGTCGCGACCATACAGGATCACTGACAAATGGATGAGGCTCAGTTACGACAATGGTTTAACATTTGATGACCCCGTTAAAATAACCGGCGAAGATGGCGCCTCCGGCAATTTTGTCGATTATCTATTTGCTAGTTCACAGTCAAAACCACCACTGCCATCGGCCAGTCCAGAAATTTGGTTTGATACGCCTCAGCTTCCACCAGTGTGGATGAGCAAAGCGTTAAAAGCGTCAGATGGTGAATTGATCGGTAGTTGGTCTTCGCCGGTCAAACTATCAGGTGATTCCGGCCAAGATGGTGTGAGCTACTGGTTAACGCGATCTGCATCAGTCATAAAGTTGGGTGCGAACAATAGCTATGACATTAATGCAGTTACGGTGCAGTCGTGGAGTCAAGTTGGCTTACAACCAGCGCAGCCTTACTTTGGCTTATTCAAAATCAAAGTCAAAAATACTAATGGGTTATGGAGTGATGTTTACTCATCATCCTATCCAGAATCCAGTAAAACTATCGATGTTCCGCAGAATATTACAACAATACAGTTTCAACTGTTTGATCAATCCAACCTAAAAATGGACGAAGAAAGCACGATTATCGTCGAAGATGGTGTGTCTTTAGATGTTCACATAGAAAGCTCCAACGGTACTATTTTTAGACCCGGTCAGGGCCGCAGTACATTACTGATTGCCAGAGTATTCAGAAATGCAGAAGACATTACCGAACAAATATCACCTTCTAAATTTCGCTGGCGTCGTGTTTCTCAAGACCCACAGCCCCCCCCTAACGACGATTCTACATGGAATGCAAGCTACAACACCGGCTTTAAACAAGTGATGGTCAGCGTTGATGACGTGGCCGCCAGAGCAACTTTTTTTTGTGAAATTTTGGAGTAAAACATGGCAATAGTATCAGTAGGGCAAATTACCCTCGTCGACAACAATGATGCACGTCCGTTAACCGCGTATCTGACTGTGAGCCCAGGCCCTCAGCAAGTTTTCAGTAAGGACGAATCGACAGTCTCTTACTCACCAGATTGGACGCAGGGATCCGGTCTTGTGATAACTGCAAAAGTTTTTGCTGGAGCAATGTCAGCTGCCGAAGAGGTTACAGGACAGCTATCTAATCGTCGTTTTACATTAGATCTGACTACTGGCATCACTGGTACCAACGCTGCGATCAGTTCTAATACAGGTATGAATAACCAGTTTGCGACCGGTACTTACACTGTGTTGCATGACGCAAGTAGTTCAGTTTTTACAGTGAAAGCAAATCTAAAGGATACAGTGCCGCAAGTTGTCGTCTATTTTGAGGGCGATTATCAGGATCCTGTTACCGGCTTGGTCAGTCGAATAGTTGCCCAAATCACTCTCGGGCTGGTAAAGACTGGAACGAATGCGGTTTATCTGCTGACTCGTGGCAGCAGCTCAATTGAGCAAGCTTCTGGTGGTACGAAAAATGTAGTCGCATTGTCTGCAGATCTAATTAGGGCTGCAGGTGTTGATACAACCAGCGTAACGTACCAGTGGTTCAAAGGTGCGACTCAAATCATCAGCTCCGCGCCGTTTACAACACAGTTCGGTTTGAAAACTGTGGCCTCGCCAACGATACCAACGGGTTCTCAATCTGAAATTGGTGTCAATTTGCCCGCATCAAATGCCTGGTCAGCTCATAACACATTAGTTGTTCATGAGTCTGGTGTTACAGACATGCAAGTGTTCAGAGTTGTTGCCCGGGATGCTGATACAAAAACGTATCAGGCCTACTTTACGATTTACGACATATCAGATCCGTATGAAGTACGCATATTAAGCTCTGCTGGTGAAAAGTTTCAAAACGGTGTGGGTTCAACGCAACTAACGCCAGATGTGTTTTATGGCGCAACTCGAGTAACGGATTTATCAGGATGGACCTTTAGCTGGTCTCTGCGAGACAGAAATGGGAATAGGGCAGCTTTTGTCGACACAACAAAGACGGCCTTGGCTGGTGGCCGGTTGATATCGGGTAACACTGCCACAGCATTTACATACGGTGGCACAGCTATTTCTTTCGCCGCTACCGATTTAATAAAAGCGTTTAAGCCAGATGGAACAGCTCGGTTCTTTGAAGTAGCATCTGCAACGGGTAACACGGTGACTATTAAAACATCTGGTTTCACTCACGCCGGCATCGATTTTACATCCTACCCACAGCCAACCGCCAGCGAGTTTGTCAACGGCAGATTGTTTGCGTGCACAACTAATGGAGGCCGGTTGACCACGACCGCCGCGGCATCAATAACAGTGACAGGTGATGATATTGATGTAAAAGGGTCAATCACCGTTGAAGCTGATCGTCCATAGGGAGCTAACATGGCGGTTGTATCAGTTGGTCAAATCACTCTGCACGACACCTATGATGGGTTGAATCTGCAATTATCCAGTTATTCTTTTGTTGTACCGACCAATGACCAAGGAGCTGCAGGGAACTACTCAGGCTGCTCTACAACAGCAAAAGTAATGAATGGTAATCAAGACGTCACAACTGAATGGATGATCCAAGTAGCGTCACCAGTTGGCATCACGGGAAGCTTGTCAGGTGCAACCTATACTGTATCGGCAATGACGCTTGATATTGCTGTGATTGATTTCACGGCTAGCCGGCTTGGATACCCTGATCTAACCGCCAGGTTCAACGTTACAAAATCAAAGAATGCAGCGGATGGCCTGACTATCGTATTGAGTAACGAAAGTCATACGTTACCTGCCGATAATGCAGGCGCTGCTTTAAGTTACAGCAATTCAGGTACCACCATCCGAGTTCTAGAGGGATCTACGGAACTCAATGCTGCATCAAGTAATAGTGCGAATGGCTCGTTTACTGTTGGCACTCCGGTTGTGTCACCCAGTGGAAAAATCACTGCTGGAGGCCGCAGCTACAGCAGCAAAACCGCAACGATATCAAACCACAGCGCGATGGCTGCGGATACGGATAGCGTCACCATTACTTACCCTATCAACATCAGACGCTCAAATGGGACCACAGTTAGTTTGAGCAAGACTCAGACCATCACCAAATCAAAACAAGGTAGTACGGGTGATACTGGTGGGCGCGGCACTGTCCATGTGTACGCGGCAACTGTTGGCACTGCATGGAATGACTCGGAAGCAAATGCGGCATTGGCTCCAGCTCCGTTCAACGGCGCGAAAGTTGCGGACAGAGTAACAATGTACAACCAAGGGGCTGGCTTTGCAGAAACCCGCTACTGGTCTGGCACTGTCTGGATATTAGTTGGCGAGGTCATTGACGGAAATCTGCTTGTTACCGGCTCAATAACCGCAGACAAGATCAACGTTAATGATCTTTTTGCCCGAACTATCACACTACCCAATGATGGCGTGTTAAAAGCGGGGACTACTGAAGACTATGCCGAATTAGGGGGATCTGCCTACTTTAAAGCGCAATCTGGCAACTCGACAATATTTAAGATTGCTAAAGATGGTAGCCATTTTATTGATGGCCGTTTTATCACAAACACCCTGCCGCCAGAGGCTTTTGACGCTAACGTAATTCCGTATATTCGTAGTCAGTTGAGTCTGGGTACTCCAAGTGCCGGTGGAAGTTCGTCCATCACAGGCACATTAGGGGCATACGGTGTGATGTTAACGACTACTGAGACTATTGCATCCTCAGGAGTCGGGGAACCGGCATCAATTGTGGTAGGTTACGGCGGTATTGAAGTATCCGTGCAATCAATGACCCTACCTAGTGCAGCCCCGAAAATCACCTTGCAAGTGCAACGGATAACGAATGGTGGCAGCCCTGTAAATGTCGGCTCACTTAAAGAATTTATTGGGGAATTTCGCAGAACAGCATCCGGATCACCGGCTACGTATGAGTTTAGTGTGCCGAGTTTTAGAGTACTGGAAACTGACTCTGCACCCGGCGCAGGCAACCTACAGTACAAAGCAGTTATATCGCTAATCAGCCCAATCAATCTGGGAGATGATTTAGGTATTGTTACTTTGGCAGCAAGTCAAAGAGCTGCCGGTACAGTGTCAGGAACTATAACTTGGGATAGCTTAGTAGGCACTCCGAGCAACAAAATTACTCTGGCCAGTTCCGGCGCACAGTTAAATTTTCCAAACCTTGGAACCACGGATCCAGCAGGCACAGGTAATGGTGATGTCTGGTTTAGGTCAAATCAGCTGTATTTTAATAACAACGGCACGGTTCGTACTGTTATACATAGCGGCAACCCAACTGCTTTAGCTAGTGATATATCTCAAGCCGAAGCAGAAGCGGGTACGATTACAACTCGCCGTTGGTTTACTGCCCAGAGAGTTGCACAAGCAATTGCAGCGCAGGCCCCTAGCAAATCTGGTGGAGGTGCATCTGGTACTTGGGGTATAGATATTACTGGTGTTGCTTCCGGAGCAGGGTATTTAACTACGGCTCGGACTTTTACTATAGGTAACACCGGTAAATCATTTAACGGAAGTGGTAATGTCAGTTGGACCCATGCTGAGATGGGAACTATCAGAAATTTTGGATCTGTCACTGTTAGTTTAGCATCCGGAACTACGCAAAATTTGATTACTTGGCTTACTGATTTAGGAGCTTTAAATCAGCCGTCAATAATGAAAGCCTCGTGGAGTTATGATAGTAATTCAGACATAACAGACACTGGATTTGGTACGCTGGAGTTAGCTGGCTGCGTAATTGAAACCTTTCCAGACGGTGGGACGTACATTATTCGCGTAACAAGTCCAAGCACAGGAACCGGTGCGGGTGGCATACATGAATATGTTAATCAAGGCCCAAGTTATAGCCCTGGATGGCGTCGGGTTTATACCTCTACCTTGAATGGGAATATAAGTGGTAGTGCTAGCAGTATTTCTGGGTTTAATAACCCGACAGCCGCAGCAACTGCAAATACTATTGCGTATCGTGATGGTAGTGCAGACATCAATGCTCGGCTTTTTAGAGCCAACTTTGGCAATGATTCTGTTCCCTCGGGAGCTGTAGCGTTCCGCGTAAATAACTCAACGGATAACTACATTCGTTTTTGTAGTGATATGGTGCAAGTTAGAGCGTGGATAGGCGCTAACAATGCTGGCAACTTAACCACGGGGATATTGCCTGATGGTCGCTTAGTAGGGTCTTACTCTGGACTGGGTACTTTGACCTCCGAACGTTATATCGCTAATAGTGACAGTTTGCCTGCCCTACAGGTTAACACAAACTACTCGTTGCACTCTGGCGGCTATGATGCCTCAATTAGCACCAGTGATATCGTTTTACTAGCCACCCTAATTCCGACAGGGAATAGTAGGAACTACGTTATCAAAGGGGTGGTGAACCACCAGAGTTCGCTATCCGCAGCATCAGTAGGATTTACGCTAGTTGTCAGAACGAACACGTTACCTTCTAAATCATGCTTATTGACTATAGATCAGGAGATTATAGGCAGAGATTTAAACATACTGGTTTATAACGATACAGCATCAAATACGATCTATATTGCAGCCAACTCCCCAAATAGTTCTGCACAAAACATTAACTACAAATTTGAGATGTATTCGCGCCAAAATTACGCGTCGAACTTAAACGTTTACAACACAAAAACCTTGTTAGACGTTACTGGATTGACGCTAATACCTGTAAGTACTGGATATACAAAAAGCATAAGTTACAACTTAGAAGCCACAAGCTTTTCATCTGAGTTATTCAAACTTGGTAGTGCTGGCGGAACAATAAGCCCCGGAGCAGCTGGGTCTGCAAGAATAAGCACCCTCTCAGGGTACATTGATGTTGGGTCTACAAATGCTAGTTATACACACTTTTCTACAGACAGACCGGCTTACTACTTTAATCGCACTATATTAGCGGATGGTGAGTTTAAGATATACAACACAGGTACAGGACTTAACAGTAACGGCTTGTTTTTTTACAATGGTGAAACAACGCTGACAAGTGACAACAGCGGAGGTTTGGTTATTACCGGGCTGGATAACGAGAGTGCATTGTCTTTTCGCACAGCTGGTGGTGTAACCCGTGGTCTGGTTTATGCCGACTCCGGCAACAACATCGGATTTCTGGACAACACTGGAAACTGGGTTTTACGTACAAATAAAAGCACGGATACTGCAACTTTCCTCCTAAACAACGTTTATTTTAATAGTCGCAAGGCGGCTGCATATGAAACCAACAATCATCTGTTCTTGCCTTCGTGGGCACGTCAGTTAAACGGGACTGGTATTTACTGGGATACCGGTATGTATCTTTACAGTACAGGAATAGGTCAAGACTTAAATTTACGGAGTGCGACCTCTGCTGTTGGGTTTCGTTTGGCTACGGTGGGGGACATTTCCCGTGGTTTTATTTATGCCGATTCAACCAACAGCATCGGATTCCTAGATCAAACAGGCAATTGGAAAATGCGTGTGGATTCTGCGGGAATGCTGCATGTCGCAGATGGTACATCAACATCGGATAGACGAGTAAAACGCAACATACAACCTATTCAAAATGCCTTAGCAAAAGTTAAGACGTTAACTGGTAATACCTATGACCAGATTGAAATGGGAATTCGACGTGCCGGACCTATAGCGCAGGAAGTTGAGGTCGTATTACCCGAGGCGGTATCCGCTGATGAAAATGGTAAACTTGCTGTGTCTCAGATGGGCCTGATTGCTTTATTGATTGAAGCTGTAAAAGACTTGTCAACCGAAGTTGATACCTTAAAACGGAGGCTGCATTAATGGCTATTCGTAATGTGGGTGTGTACATATCCTACGAAGCTGGGACGACCTATTGGTCGCTCTCAGCTGGGGATAGTACCAACAACAGGCTAGAGCTGGTCAAAGGGGATACCCTACAGATAACGCTGTATGACGTAGATAGCCGTGGAGTGACGCTAACAGCAAGTGGTTTTTCTTCTACGTATTGGACTAATACAGCCAACATTGTCACGACAAGCACCGGGTCTAAAGTATCCCAAGCAGGTATGTCTACCCCTGTAGATGTAAACCTTACTCTGTCCGTGACAGGTGGTAGCACTTCTGGATCTCAGACACTTTATTTAAGGTTTGTATCCGGCGACGACATAACCCCAGATGCTTTTGACCTGGGCGATAACGTTGTTGGTGCCCGGCTAGGCAACACGTACTTAAGCAGGACAATTAAGGTCACAGGTATTAACGTAGGTGTGACGGCCAGCGTGACTGCCGGAAACTTAATTGTAGAAGGGATCAATCGTGGCACCAGTTATACGGTTTACGCTAACCAAAATATGCAGGTTGCCTTAACCGCCTCGTCTGCATACAGCACAACTGTAGGAACAACGCTTACTATAGGCGGTGTTACAGATACCTGGTACATAGCAACAATGAATGACCCGGAAACCGGGCAATTGATTCCGTTTCCGGTAACGTCTTTACCTATAAAAATGAGTGATGTTATAAACTTTTGGGGCGGTTTATATCAGACCTATGACCAGCCAAGTGCCAGAAATATGCTGGCCTATGTGCGTGGTGGTTTATACGTCCCAAATATTTCTGCCAACGCAAACATACCCACAGCAGCGCCTTTGAAATGGTCTGACTTTATTGGTGGGGCAACGAGTTTTTTCTTGTTGTTTTCGCCTCAGTATAAAGAGGTTGCCCTATCAACGCTAAACAATGCGGTCAATGCTGAACTTACATGGACTGTAGGTACAGACTTTGATGTGGGGTTTGGACCAGGCATGAGGCATAACTGTGAGTATCGTTATGCTGATTTAGTCGAGTACACAAGCCCTATCCATCATCAAGGTGTGACACTGGTATCGCAGTCAAACCCCGCGGTATATAACAGCGTAAATAAGCAGCTGACAATTCAAGCTTCGGCCCCGAAGTTCAGTGAACGTTTATATGAGGGCCGGCTAACCGTTTATATCCGACTATTGTGGGACACCACAAAAGTTGTAACAGCCACAATCCACTACCGTATTTATTGTTTCGGCCCATAGGGGCCGTTTTTTATTATGGAGAAACCATATGCTTACAAATATCCAACCATTTACTGACTGTCATGGCATTCAGCACACTGCGGCCGTTATCCAAATAGCGCAGGCAAATTACAATGGCAACAACTCTATGCATATTGCTGCTGAGGGTGACAGCTATTTTGAGCGGCACAGCAACGTCAATCACAGTGTAAATTATCAGGCGCTTATTTGGATTGATGCCGCAGCGAAATTGGCTGGCATGAAACCGTTGTCTCTGAGAGACAAAAACGGAAACGACTGGCACACAGTTGTGCTGCCTGGACCATTGTCTGACTCAACTGAAATCGTAGAGCTGTGCGAGCAGCACATACTGACAACTATCATCCCGCAATTAACTCAGGAGTAACACATGGATCAAATACAACAGCTGCAACAACAACTGGCTCTGGCTAAAGCGCGGGGCTTTGATTTGTATCAACAGTGCGAGCAGCAGGGGCATCAGATTCAGTACTTGAGTAGCATGCTCGGGCGAATTGCACACAAACTAGGAATATCAGACTTAAATTCAATTGAACCGGATGAGCTATTTTCAGCGCTTGATAAGCAATTAGATGGAAAGAAAGGTCCTGATGATAAAGCTGCCGGACAACAGTAAACATGATTGCATGGGACAAAAATGGGGCGGACTGGTAGCACTACAAGAGAGGGTTCGAATCCCTCGTTAGTGGCAGGATCATATTGGAAAAACGACCCTGTAACTCATTGATCTATAATGAGCGAATTGCACTATTTTGAAACTGACAAAACAGCCATATTTATTTTGTTTATCAATAGCATAGGCCTGATAAGGCATCACCTTGACATGGTGGGGGTCGGTGGTTCGAATCCACTAGGACGCACCAAATCTTCCTCTCTCGAAACCCTTGTAAAATAAGCCTTTCTCCAAAAAAATCCAATTTAAATTTATCGAGTAATTGCTCTATTTTTTGCAATTTTTTCCGTCGGTGACCAAACGGTGACCAAGCGGTGACCACGACTTTAAAAAAATCTCCTTACTATTATCTTTTTTTGACCCCTATACTGATTTCCTTGAAAAGGTAAATGTCATTTCGGTGACCAAAAAAACAGGATAAACGTCATTTTTATGTTTGTAAGTTATTGATCTTATTGAGTGACCATTAATGGGTAAAATTGCTGTGGTCACCGAAAAAATTGGGATAAACGTCAAAAATGGTTACTTATTGAACGAATGGCGTGTTTTAGGAACTGTAAGGACTGTTCTGGATGACATTGAAATTACCCAATTACAGCTGTTCTGCCAAATCAGTTCAAAGGCTTTCCAACACCGTCTTGCCAGGTTGCCCCTCTATTGAATACACTGGAACCAAGCGAGCCGTCAGCATGAGCCTTTGTCTTCTGGCAGGAAGGGATAAAGTGATTTACTGACGGCTTAGCTTCTTGCCTTCAGTGAATAATCTTTCTTTGCTGCCGTCCTATCGAATTATCTCGAAGGGTCCTTTACGCTATGATGATAAAGAGTGGTGGATTGACTTATTCATGATGTGTTGGCGGAAGGAGGTATAAGGCAAAGGAGAACGCTGTGAATACTTTAGGTAAAACATTAGACGTTACTGATGTATCGGAAAATGAGAGAACAGCTCATGAGTAAATTTTATATGGCACAAAAGAGCGGTTTACGGAGGAGCAATTGCTTGCAGGGCTTGATCATGACCCTGTTTACTGCGCACTTCTGGCATCACACACTGCGAAGGAGTGGGACAACGTCGGTTAACCATGACGTCTGAATAGAAACCCCAAACTAGGGGAAGGTGTTGTCAGGTATTACTGCTATCTGGTTGCTCTACTGGAACGTGGTAGTTGTACTGTTTATCGTGCTCTGTGTAAAAATTGGCAGTTGTATTTGATAACAGCTTTAGCCAGTAAATGAACTTAACTCAGTTTAATCCGCTCTTGAACTTGAGCGCTTGATATAGGCTTGTCTTGCTGCCAATGCTTGTTGTGTCAGCCGCTTTGTATCCACCTTTCTTCGCTTTAGCGTTGACTCCAGGCAGCCCTGCAGATCTTTTAAGATCTGATGTGGTATAGGCTTTTGCACAGTGAATTGGTAGTTGATCAAAATGAGCACGGCTTTGTGTGCCAGTGTTCTGCTCACTACTTCTACATCATCCAGATACAGTTTGTCGTCGATACAGCGGTTGCGGATCAACTGTTGAATGTTGTCGGTCATCGCCATCACGTCTTTGGTTTCAGTGTAATAAAATTGCGGTGAATAGATCACATCCAGGCACAAACTGGTGGTGTGGATTGAAATTGGGCTAATAGTTTGGTTCATCATCAAGTTTTCCTTTTAAATTTTGCTTTCATTTAATAAGCGCTCCATGGCGCTGCCATCCTGACGAGTCAGGTTAGGAACAAAGCGGCTGTAGATTTCAAACAGCATTTTTGTGGTCGAATGGCCCATTTGACGGGCAATCCATTCAGGAGCTTCACCAGCAGCCAACCAAAGCGTTGCAGCGGTATGGCGTGTCTGATAAGGCCGTCTGTAGGTTAGACCTAAGCGCTCTAACAGAGGCTTCCAGATGCGGTCACGTACGTTACGATGATCCAGCGGAGTGCCTTTTGAAGTGCAAAACACAAATTCGCTGCGCTGGCCACTAATGTGCTGTTGTAGTTTTAACGCCTCATAGACCAGAGACGACATTTGAACCTCCCGATATGACCCTAATGTTTTTGTCGTTTCCATAAAACCGTTCACATTAGTTTCCCGAACCAGAATGATGCGACGGTCGAAGTCGACATATTTCCATTTCAAGCCATCCGATTCTGAAGTTCGCATTCCCGTGAAAAAGCGCACTGTGAAATAAGGTTTAAAGTCCTCACGTACTTCATCAATGATCAGCTTCACTTCTTCCAGCGAAAATGGCTCCACATCAATTTTATCCACCCTCAGAGGCTTAATGTTTTCAAACGGCGTGCGAAAGCCATGGCGGTCGGCAGCCTCAGCTAAAATCATGCGTAGTGGTGTCATTACATGATTGACAAAATCGGCCGATAACTTTTTGCCATCGTCTTTTTCTTTGCCAAGCCGGGCGCGAAATTTAAGAATGTCAGCCTTGGTTATCAGATCCACAGGGATCTTTCCAAACTCAGGTTTCAAATAACTTTTAAGAATGAAAGAAATAGTTTGCTGGTAACTGTTTTTCCAACGCACAGCATTTTCTTCGTACCACTCATCAGCAAAGTTCTCAAATAGCACATTCTTGGTTTTTGCTGCGCTAGGTTGGTAGTGACTGAAACACTCAGCTTTTCGTTTGGAGGCTTCGTCATCTTGCCGCGCAAACTGTTTAGCTTTCGCAGATCCAGGAAAGTAGTCTCGGTAGACAAAGCAATCCAACCGCATATCTCCTTCAATGGTTTTGATTAATTTCTCCAGTTTTCTTCTGTTAGCCGCGTTGTCCTCTAACTCAGTTTGTTCCCTGCAGCGCACATCACAGTGCCTGAAGTCGACTACCAGCTTGTTATTTCTTACGCCAATACTAGCCATGACAAATTCTCCCGTTAGCCATAGGAATGTAAACCCGATTGCGCACTGCGCTTTGGTACATGGTTTCTTCAATCCTTTCCCAAATGTACAAAATCTTCCTGCCGTTAAATGGTCTGATGTAGTGAACTCCTTCTAAAAACACACTGTCTCTCAGTGACTTGTTGATATAAACTGGGCTAAACTTGATTCGTTCGGCCAGCTCTTTAGCGCTTAACAACGTAGTAGACATAAACACCTCGCTTTTTGGAGATACAATTGTTCTCACTGAGAACAATATAATATAGAATTTATGCTCTTTCAAAGAACAATTGATCTATTAATGAGTATTTTGTGATGATAATTTTTCGTATAAAAGAATTAGTCGCTGAAAAAGAGCGTAGAGAACTGAGAAAAATAACTCAGACTGAGATTGCAAATTCGACAGGGGTTAACAGAACCACATTGTCAAAAATGTTGAACCCGGCTGTCCGTCATTCAACAACAACGTCAGCGATCGAAGCTTTGTGCAAGTACTTTGATTGCCGGGTTGAAGACTTAATGGTGTATGTGCCTGAAGGTGATTGAGGGCAGGGCGCTGCGTACAGTTTTTCTGGTGGCTTAGTTTTTAAATTCGGACATCAATTGGGTATACAAAGCCAATATGAGCAGAGGGTGATTAATGCTTGCAGTTAATCTTTCTAAAGCTAAGTCTCAGCTATCGCGCCTCATTACTGCTATTGAAACCAAGCAACAAGATGAAATTATCATCTTAAAAGATGGCAAGCCTGTGGCAAAGTTAGTCGGTCTCGCTACATCTGTCGACACCTCCGCACGCATTGGCATAGCTAAAAACGCCTTTGTCATGCCCGATACTATGGATGATAAAAATGAAGAAGCTACGGCTTTGTTTTTAGGCGAAGGCTTTTCAAAACCTACAGTTTGACCATCAGCAACTAGCGCTCTAAATAATCCGTAATCCACTGTATCCAAAACGTACATGATGTTCTGTCCAGTAATGCGGCGACAGGACAAAGACTGTATGCTGGACCTCATAAGCTTTTGAAGCGTGATAGAGGGATTTAGCATGTGGTTTGATGAATTAACTGGTTGTACAGAAACAACTGCCAATGTCGCCCGGTTGTTGCAGTACCGAGACGGTATTCTTCACTGTCAGAGTAATGGTGCTACTTATCAGGTTGGGCAGCTTACAACTCCAAGTCTCGCAGACCTTCGAAAAAATATAGCTTTAGCCTCGACGGAGAACGTTAAACTCCAGCTTTCAGAACGAATTGCTGATGCACAATCTTTGCATCGAGACTCCGCCAATGCGGGGGCTCTATTCCAGGTTGCATCGCAGTTTAATTTACTTGAAATGACATCTCCGGATGTCAGCCCAGAGCAGGGTGTGAGTTGCTATCAGTTCGATAAAACTCAAGGGCCAGCTTGCGCTATCGCCTGCGGTGCTGGAACCATTTATCGCAACTACTTTGTTCAAGTAAATGATAGCAGGGGCCAAACTGCAGAGCGTCAGTTGAATATGGTAAGCGACCTAGGTGATTGTTTGGCCAGCCAAATGAATATGTCGGTATCTGAGTTGTGGCGAATGCGAAATGGTTACCTCTTGCCCAGCACAAAAGGACTGGATGCTATAACGAATTACCTTAACTCTTTGGATGAAAACGCTTTAGATACACTTCGGTCACTACTGAGAATTGGATTACAGTCAAACACTCAGGTTACGTTGCAAGGTTCTGAGCACTGCGTTTCACAAGCCTATTGTTCAGCCTTACCTGTCGCCTACTGCGATTTGCCGATAAAAGTGTGGCAACCTTTTGCGCAGTTAGTGTTAGACGCTGCGTATGAGGCCACCTTTGCTGCGGCAGTCATTAACCACAAAACCACGGGTAACCCTCGTTTGTTCTTAACATTGTTAGGTGGTGGAGTTTTTGGTAACAGAATAGATTGGATTATCAATGCAATACAGCGTTCTTGTATGCTTTATAAGCAAAGTAACCTGGAGGTTTTTGTTGTCAGTTATGGCCGTTCAAAACCTGAAGTACGTCAACTTATCAAAAGCTTAGAGCAGCCAGCAACTAACTAGCTTAAAGTGGAAAGTATCAATGAGGTGCCGTCAGCAAATCAAAAGCTATTGGGGCGGACGGTTTATCTAAAGATAATGATGGTGACTGTACGCAAAGTTTACGTGGGTAAATATCCAGTATTTGTTTGACAGATATTCAAGAGTATCTTTTAAAGGCAGTCTTGTAGGTCTGCTAAATCGTTATAAAAAGGAAGTTCAGGGATGGCAGTAAAAGCTCAAGTTTACGATATCAGGGACGTTTGGATGGCATTAAAATTGGCGGCTTACAACCTGCTGTGGACATCGACCATTTGGCTTATCATCTGCTTTCTTTTTAACCTCTGGCAGTGGTTTACCCATGGCGCCATTCTTTTGCTTATTCAGAGTGTACTAATTTACTTTGCGAACAGGCGTTACCTTATCAACCTCGAAACGCAAAGTTTTAGTTTTCCAAGGTCAGATATGGAAAACAGCATTGTTGCGATCATCACATTACAACCATACTGGAATTTAATGCGTCGAGAAACGGTACCTTTGACCGACATCGAAAACATTTATTTGGATACGCAGCGTTGGACCAGTGTTAAAAAAATGAGCAATGGTAATGATGCGACAGGGCGGCCTAAAACAAAAAATAAAGCTACTCGACACATTCGCTACACCCTCAATATTGCTGGCCAGTTCGGGTCAGCCAATTTAACTTTTCTAAGCAGGCAGAAACGTGACGAGGTGCGCAATGCGCTTGAACGAAGCATACGCCAAATTACTGGTAAAACAGTTGATGTCAAAGTAGCAGAGTTGTCTTGAGACCACATAATCACTGGTAATATCATGAAATATATTCGTAATTTGTTTAGTTTGATATTTCTTTTGGTGAGCGGTTATTTCTTATTCCCGGTTGCTTATGACTCAGCCATGCTCTTAGCCTACCAACATAGTCATAGTGCGATTGTTCGTGCTCATCTTCGATTTTTGCCAGATGAACGTTACAATATTGAGCTGCAAAACGCACTTAAGGCTGACGATATTGATACGGCAAATCAACTCAGTGCTTTGGGGCTTCAGAATAATGTCATGTTTGAAGCAGAATTATTAAAAGAGTTGGAAGAAAAGAACTCTGTCTGGATGTCAGTTTCACGAAGTGGCGATGAAATATGGGATGGATTAACGGGTAAGGAAGTAAAAACATTCACGGGTTTGAGTGCCGCTGTAGCTGCAGACCTAACAACTATTTCTGATTTTACGGACTTGTACCACGAGTTTCAAAATTACCCCGATTACGACAATCTGACCGTCGGTTTGTCATTGCTCGGTATAACTGCCACAGGTATGGCATTAGCCTCTGGCGGTGTTTCTGCAGCGAAAACGATTTCTTTAAGGTTAATGGCTAGCAGTATAAAAATGTTTCGCAAAGCGGGGCGATTTTCCAAACAACTAGAGGCAGAGTTAATTGGAAGTATGGGCAAGCTTGTAAACAAAGACGCTGTTAATGAGCTATATCGTAAAACTCAATCCGTTGAACTAAGTCAGCTTAACTCAAAACAAATGAGCGAGATGTCTGTAGTTTTAGCTAGGTCAATAGACACAACAGCATTAAGAACATTAAGAATAGCTGCGGATGATTCATTGTTTATCGCGTCCAAAGGCGGCTTAAGTGCTTTGTCAAATAGCTTTAAAGCAGCGGATAATTTGCAGGATCTTTCTCGTTTGAAAAAAGTTGCAACATTATCAGGCGACAAATTAGCAGGTATTGTAAAACTTGCTCCTCGCTTGGCTAAGCCTTTATTCAAAGCTATGGACATCATCTATCAGGCCATAGCGTTTTTATTCGGTGCGTTTGTTTGGGTAATTTCAGTGTTGAAATTTATTTATTCTGCTGCCAGATTAGTGTTTTAGGGAAATTGGTTTTAGTAGTCATATCTGCATAAGATTATCGGACGGCGAGTGAGATTCATGGATAGTAATGATTTAGAAATTGATATTATCCCTTCACCGAACGATCCTTGCGTAGGTGCTCACGTTGGGGTCAGGATCAGACACAAAATGCTGGATCTAACAGCGGAAAGTACATCAAAGCGGACTCAATACGCTAACAAGTTGAATGCAATGGATATGCTGAAAATGCAGCTGATGGTGGCAGAAACTGTTCGATTAGTCCCACCTACAACTTGAACTGTCAGCAAAAGCCAGCTCAGAATCGTTTGTATTGTATGGTTTATCGACACTTTAAAAATATCTTTTTTGTTCAGAGCTTTACGTCTGGCGTAAGCTAACTAAAATGATAAATAGCGAGAGGAGTAAAGCTATGGATCATGAAGTTATCCTGCTTGAGCAGCAAAGTTTAGAAGCACTGCTACACAACTACCGACAATTAGAACAGCTAAACGGATCTATGACTTTCTTGGCCGAAGCTGATTCACACGTCCTTACTGCAACAGCCTGGCATTTTACAGAGTCAGAAAACTTACTGCTAAAGCAAAAGGGCATCAAAGCCGCTATCTTAGAATTGCTTGATACCTTAGTTGAACAAAGAAAGCAGCATCGGATCCGCCCAAATAGGGAAGGTCGATTGCACGTTAAAAACGGTGTACTGGCAATTGAATGGCTAACAGAGGGTACAGTGCTACTATCAGCCTATGAGCATACGGGGTAAGGTTAAGGGGAAAGGCATCGAAGCCACTTAAAATAAGTGTGTATCGCTGCTATCTCTGCACAGTTACCCGATATAACGTCGAGCAGCATGGGTTTAGCGTTTTTGACCCTCAATCAACAGGCACTGCATTTGAATAACAAGAATAAACAAAATACTCGCCAATTGTGCCATCTACAACAACCGCATAACCCTTTAAAACTTGGTTATGTTTGCCATAAGTTGGCCATTCAGCCTCAAATCTGTGAATGTCCGCATGTTCCGGTAACGCAGTCTTAAACTGCAGCCAGGACTGGTACAAATGGCCAAAAGGAAGATCAGGTACCGCCTGCAATTGGTCTTTTATACGGTGCTGCTGTTCTATTTCACTTAGGCTCATGGCTTCTAGTAAATGTTCAGGCCTTACTGAATGCAACAGTTCGATATCCTGTTCTGAAGTTCGGCTTTTACTTAATAAATAGTTGACCCGAAACAGATAAAGCGACAGCGGCCATAACAATACACAGAAGAGCGCAAGTAGGGAGAGGGCCATAACATCAAATGTTGAAAGGCTTTTAGCCACTTGATTCACATGTTGTTCTTTTAGATTTTGTCGCCGAGTCCATTCCCAAAGTGCCAGAACGATAAGCCCAATCGCATTGTAAGATAACAGTACCAAGTTCCATATATTCAACGTCCTGTATCCTTATGCAACGCTTCTTCTATACTCTTTTCATCCCAGCTTACCTCTTGAGTTTCATTGTTGATAACGCATAGCCGTTTTACGCGCCCCTCATCAATCAAAATCATTAAATCGTACTCATATAGGCTACCAAAACCAGAATGTTTGTACTCCAGCATTCGTCCTCTGGGTATTCTGAGTGCACCTATGTACCAATGAGCAAAAACTAAGTCTGGAAAACCCGGAAAAATCATCTCCAGTCGTAATGCTTCACCACTGTTTAGTTCGCCATGCAAAGACGAGAGATACAACCGATGGTCAATAATTTTCCAATGCCCAATATAGCCACGGTGCAAAGAGGTATAGTCTCTCGCAAACTCACTATCTACAGGTGTTCGCAGTAATTGAAAATAGACAGACAATGGACACGTGGCCATGGGTAAATCAAAATCCAGATAGCTCAGTTTTTCAGGACATTGTGCCGTCATATCAAGTTTACTACCTGAATGATTGCAGTGACCAAGGAGTTATTTTTAGAAACTAAGCGATGGTTATTGTGCAGTAAACCACTAAAACGCATGCTTCTTAACCTCATCCAAATTAGCCACTGTGATCTGTTGCGCTTCTGGTCTGGCTTCAATTTTGTTTAGGTCTAAATTTAGCGCTTGTACAGCATAGGGAATAAGCGCAGAACGTACTGAGATCACGCGTTTGCCATCGACCATATTGTAGTCGTGCTCAATGATGGCTTTTTGGTAGTCACTCAGGCGGGAATCAGGCACCAGAATTATGTCTACCTTTTGCTGCCAGCGTTGGTCTTGCTCTTTGGAGTAGGGGCTAGCGCCTTCAATACTGTTGATACCGCGAAACCGGCTTAACACAAAATCCCGAAATTCACGGTTTTTCTCACAGTAGGCCCTGACGTGCCAACGTAATGGTGTGCATACCAGCGTGTGCGGTGCGATGATCCGGCTTTCTTCATCCGGCGAGGTCATAGACACATAACCCATGTCTACTTTTTTGCCTTCTCTGGCAGCTTGCACCAGGCCACGCAAAATTTCTGGATCCACTTGTCTCAGTGGTGGCTGTAGCATTTCTGTATGAGGAAAACCTAAGTCCAGCGTAGTAAAGGTATGAGAAAAATCTCTGTTACTGGCCAGCGCATGCAAATATTCTTCAGATAAACCTTTGGTTAAACGAGGGGTAAAATTTGCAGTCGGGCGATAGCCTTTTAATTTGCTATCGTAATCCAGATTCCCCGGCGCTATCTCGGCCAGGTATTTGTTAATATCTTTTGATGCTTGCTGGCGCGCTATACCAAAACTATTACACAGATGATTGGTGGTTAAGCGGCCTTCCCACAATGCAATAATCTCAATCAGCCGATATCGCATCAGAACTTCCCAGCCAAAAGGCAATGCGGGCGTTAGTTGTTCTTCCATCGTCAAAATCCTTTTGTTGTGATCTGTATATCTTCTGTACGCATCTGCATCGCGGACACCGCACTTCCACCTTGTTTTACGCAACTACTTTATGTGCAGTCCCATATTTGGTCAATTGCGCAAATTTTTGTCTGTACAAAAACAATACATGAGTAAATGTACAGCTGTAGCAATTATCGCCAAAGCCTATAGCATCTGTATTCACGGATGACATGTCACCTGATGGACAAGGTGAAGCAGGGATGTTGTAAAGGATAGCCAAGACGGCAATGGCAGGGACGCCACTTTCTGAACTCTATGCTGAGTGAAGACAACGTAACTTAAAGGAGAATATCGAGATGCATAGCAATTTTGACTTTGTACAAGAGACCCATCCACACTTCTTTGAGTTGCTGTCGTCTGCAGAGCGCTTTATTGGCGACGATGCCTGCTGCTTTTTGTTAAAGATTCGGTTGGCAATGGAGTTATGGTGTTACGAGTTTGCGGATCTAAAATCTGTGCAACTTTGTGTAGAGAGCACGCTGGCAGAAAAAATTGATACCTTGCAGTCTGCATCTGTGTTACCAGAGCAGCTGGTCAGCGATTTAAAACTGTTACGCCGCTTATGTAATGAAGGCGTACATATTCGGGAGAATAACAGAGGCCAGCGCCAAGTGTTTAACGACCTGAGCAAAGCCCAAATGACACAGGCATTAAAGTGCCTGTTTGAATTGATGGTTTATGTAGTCCGCTTCCACAACAGCGAAGCCCAAATTCCCGCGTGGCGGAACTACCCAAGTATCAACTTCACCAGGGCGCTTTATAAAGCCACTCAGGGCGACGGTGATGGTTGTGCTGATATTGCTGACTACCTGTTCAAGGCAGAAGCTGCAAACGTCCATCACTTTAGCCATTTTAAAAGTGAAGACATCAGTTATTGGTTACGTAAAGGCTTAAAACACCAAAGTGTAAAAGCGGCCACATTAATGGCAAGCCTGGTGCTCGATCATAAAAGCAGCCTATTCAGCCTGGATGAGGTGCAAAACGCACTGCGCTCACTTAAAGCTGGCTCGTCCAATCAACAACTGAATCATCTTGCCGGCACTATTGCTGAGCGAAAAGGCCAAATGCTTCAGGCCATCAAGCATTATCAAAAGGCGGCAGAGCAGGGCTGTCATCACTCCATCAAAAGGCTAGTTGAGCATTTCGCCTATAAAGATGATGCCGCCTTTAGTGAATTGATAGCACAGGGTGTAAAGCATCGTGAGCCCATCAGTACAGCGGTTGATTTAGTCTTTACACTGGCAACACCTGAAAAAGCCAAAGCAAAATCATTCAAAAGCGCAATCATCAACGCTAAGGCCACGTCCTTGCCGGGTTTTGGTTTTGTCGAAGGCTTGTGTTATTTCAACGGCTACGCCGGTTATACACAAGACAGTGAAAAAGCAGCTGAGCTGATGCTCCATCACCATAGAAAATTACCTGATTTTACCGAACCCGCAGTGCTTACTTTTTATGTGTTATTGCAAGCAGGAAAAAAGAGCCAGTTGGTCAGCGTGGCAAAAGACGCCATGCGCCAGCTCAGTAAAGCCAATAAGATAAAAGAGCTTGCGCGGCTGGAACTGGATTTAGCCTTTGTACTCATTGAGCTTTGTGGCAGTCAGCATCACGTCGCGTTCGATCACACACCAAAAAGCCTGCTGCAAAGTGCGGCTAAAAAAGGATTACCTGAAGCTATCAGCTTTTTGGCGCAAACCCAATCCAGGCATTTACCAAAAAATACCAGAGCCACTACAAAAGGGCAGTCGGCAAGTGGGAATTGGGCAAGCAGGTTGGTCACAAAAAGCTGTTCGTCTCAACGCGCAGCCGCATAACCTTTAAAAAGCTTGTTTCATCCTGAGGGAATTGTTAGTGTGCTAAAAGCTCCCTTGGCAGTTGATAACATACTGTTAAATAATAAGGATTTTTATGGAAGCAAATTATTACATGGTCGTAGTGGTAGCTAGTTTTCTCTGTTCTGCGGTGGCTTATTCACTCGGCAACCGCTCTGCTAAACAGGCTGTGACAGAGTTGGAACTTGCCAAGCAAGAGTTGCTAAAAACTAATGAATTGTTGATCGCAGGTCAGAATGCGAAGGCAGTCATGCAAGCTGAAGTACAGCAGGCACAGTTGCAATTAGCCCGCACCGAAGCTGATAAACAGGGCATTTCAGCGGCGAATCAGCTGTTGTCCAAAGAGTTAGCTGACGTAAAACAAAGTGCTGAGCTATTCCGTTCAGAAACCCAAAAAGCAAAAGAACAAAGCGCCGCGGCCCAATCTGAATTGGCTGGCAGCGTAGCGCAGCTGCACGACTTAAAAAGCCGCTTTGAAAGTGCCGCAAAAGAGTTGTCAGAGCTTCGAAGCAAAAACACCGGCTTGCACGCTGAACTCAGTGAAACCAAATCCTCTCTGGATAGCCTTGGCAAACAAAACGCACAATTAGAACAGCGTTTGAATTCAGTGCTTGCAGAAAAACAAGAACTACAGCAGCAACACACCCAGCTTACCCGCGACAGTTCAGAGGCCAAGGCACAGCTGGAAAGCCAGCGCATGCAGAACCGTGATTTGAACTCTCGTCTCGAGCAATCACAAGCTGAACACAGCACACTTCGAACTACCTATCAGCAACTTTCTGAAACCTATACTCAGCTTAAAACCAGCTTGCAAGAAAAAGAGCTGCATTTTGCCGAGCAGCTGAAATTGCTGCAAGACAGCAAATTAGAGCTGAAAAAAGAATTTGAGCACCTGGCTAACGACATTCTGGAGAAAAAAGGCACAGCCTTTAAAGAAATGAACCGGGAAAGCATGGCATCCATTCTCAGCCCTATTCATGAAGAACTAAAAGGCTTTAAAACCAAGGTTGAAGATATTCACAATCAAGAAACCGAGCAGCGGGTGAAGTTACGCACCGAGCTGGAAAACCTACAAAAGCTGAATATGCAAATCACCGATCAGGCCGAGAAACTGACCAAGGCGCTCAAAGGCGAGAAAAAAGTGCAGGGTAATTGGGGTGAATTGATGCTGGAAAACGTGCTGGAAAGTTCAGGCTTGCGCCTGGGCAGCGATTACCAGCGCGAAGTGAGCTTTGGTACCGAAGAAGGCACCTTCAGGCCCGACGCTATTATTTATCTGCCGCAAAACAAGCACTTAGTCATTGACGCCAAAACTTCGCTGAATGCCTATACCCGCTTTGTGAATGCGGAAGATGAGATTGAGCGCAAAACCGCACTCAAAGAACATGCACAAGCCGTAAAAGCCCGTATTTCTGAGCTTGCCAACAAAGAATACACCCGCCTGCCCACCATTAACTCACCAGAAGTGGTGATTATGTTTATCCCTATTGAATCCGCTTATGTCGAAGCGCTGCGAGAAGACGAAAGCATTTTTCAAAAGGCGATAGAGCAAAAAGTACTGGTGGCCACACCAACCACCTTGCTTACCAGCTTAAACATAGTCCGGCAGTTATGGCGCTTCGAAGAGCAAAACAAACATACCGCGGCATTGGCGGAGCGGGCAGAGAGGTTCTACAAGAAGCTCAACAGCTTTTTAGAAAGCATGCAAGCCGTAGGCAACCAGTTAGACAAAGCCAAAACCACCTACAACAAAGCGTTTAGCCAACTCTACACTGGCCCAGGCAACTTAATACTGCAAGCATCGCAATTTAAAGAGCTGGGTGTGTCAGTACAAAAAGAACTGCCAGCCGAGTTGGTGAATGTTGCGAAGTTGGAGTTGGTTACGGCGGTGGAGACTGAACTTCAAGACGCAGTTGCTGAATAAAACAGAGTGTTAAATCAATGAAACTCAATCCAGGTGCTGCTTGTTTTGCCAGCAATTAAACGCTGTTTCATGCAAAAGGGTGATAGAGAGGGTGCGAATACTTAGCAAGTCTGAGATGATGTTTGGTTAATAGCATACTTCTCAACTTAACGGCTAACTAATGAACCACAAAGAGTATTTAGGCGATTTAATTGGTGGCGGTTTAATGATCCGTGAAAGTCAGCTGGTTGCTCAGCTTTTATTGCAAAAACCAGACAAAGAAGCCTGGGACTATGCCATTGTTCAGCAGAATATATTGCAAAAGCGTTCGGATGCTTCGGCAAAACGTAACGCTGCAACCATAAAGGCCCGATTATCAGGGGTAAGTGATCATTACTTAGAAAAGCTGGCGTTTGGTAATACAGAACTATCTACCCAATTGATGTTTGCCGCAACCCTGATGAACTCCACCATACTGGCTGACTTTATGCGTACAGTCGTTTTAGATGCCCGGCGCTTGTTCAGGCAGAGTCTGGACACGAACGACTGGGAGCATTTTTGGTTGCAACGCTGCCGCTTATTTCCTGAGTTGGCAATGCTGACCGAAAGCTCCACCTACAAAATTGCACAGGTGGCGATGAAATGTGTGGCTGATGGCGGTTATATCGAATCAACGCGCAATAAACTACTGCAAAATGTCTACTTGCAGGCCGACGTAAAGGCATTATTGATGCAAAGTGGCCGAGAAGACATTATTTCAGCGATGGAAGTGTAAATGGCGGCAAACCTGAAACAGTTACAAAAGCGATTGGATTTAATCCTTGATAAGTTAGAAAGCCCTGAGTTTCTGCAAAACATGGGCTTAGGCAACGAAATTGGGTTTTATGTGTTTGACTATCCGGCCGAGCATGAACTGGTTGTCCGCGAGCAAATCCAATTTTTAACCGCCAAGTTGATTAATCGTGGCCACAACTTTGCCAATATCAACTTGTTTGAATGTTTAATCGAGTTGTTACAACAGCGAAATCTGTTAGACCGGGCTTTTCAGTTACAACAAGATCGGGGTGATGATGCGTTGTTCAATGCGCTCAAGGGGCCCTTAGAGCAAAACCGGGTTGCTGATTTCATTGCCACCAAAGCGCACCTTGAAAATTGCGAATTTATCTTGTTGCACGGGCTCGGCAGTGCATGGCCTATGGTGCGTGGCCATGGTTTGCTCAATGCATTGCATGCCAAAGTAGGTTCTGTACCTACTGTATTGTTTTACCCCGGCGAATACGATGGCACCGCATTAAAACCATTTGGCCAGGTTGATTCAAATAACTATTACCGGGCTTTTAAATTAGTCCCCTGATTTTTCAGATCACGTATTACTGACAAGGAATAAATCTGATGCAAATTAACCAGATGTTTACCAAGGATATCCACCGCCCAATTAACGGCGTGGTAAAGGCAGATCAAACCAGTAATGAAACCGTATTTGTTGAACTGGACGAATATGTGGTAACCAATGAACTGGCTGGACATTTTGAAGCGTTTTTTGAAACTTATATGCCCTCCGTGCATGATCCTAAATCAAAGGCTCAATCGGGTAAGTTGGGTGTTTGGGTCAGTGGTTTTTTTGGTTCAGGTAAATCGCATTTCATTAAAATTTTGTCTTATTTGCTGCAAAACGTGGCGGCTCACCACGATGGTCAGCAAAAGCGTGCAGTTGATTTTTTTAAAGATAAAATTACCGACGCATTCTTAACCGGCGAAATCAACCAGGCCGTAGCCAAAAAAAATACGGTGATCCTGTTTAATATCGACAGCCGCGCCAATACCGATGACAAAGAAGATGCCATCCTCAAAGTATTCTTAAAAGTTTTTAACGAGACTATGGGGTACAGCGGCGATCACCCGCACATCGCACACCTTGAGCGTGATCTGGACAGCCGCGGTTTATTTGCTGCGTTTAAGCAAGAGTTTACTGGCATAACCGGAGCTGACTGGTTAAAAGAGCGAGACGCCTACGATTTTTACCGCGACGACTTAGCCGAAGCTCTTGCCAGAGTCACCAAGCAATCTCTTGAATCTGCCCGTCAATGGGTGGAACAGCTGGAAAAAAACTTCTCACTTGATGTGGCTAATTTTTGTAAGTGGGTCAAAGAATATCTGGATGCAGACCAGGAAAGACGAGTGTTGTTTTTTGTCGACGAAGTAGGGCAGTTCATCGGCAACAACACCAAAATGATGTTAAAGCTACAAACCATTACCGAGAACCTTGGCACTATTTGTGAAGGCCGCGCTTGGGTTGTGGTGACCTCCCAAGAAGACATCGATTCTGTGCTGGGTGAAATGAAAGCAAGTAGTCAGGACTTTTCTAAAATTCAGGGCCGTTTTGAGCGCTTGTCTTTATCGAGCTCAAACACCAATGAAGTCATCGAAAAGCGTTTACTTGAAAAAAACGCCGAAGCCCGCAGTTTTTTAAGCAAACTGTATGATGAAAAAGGCGATATTCTGCGTAACCAATTGTCGTTTGACCAAACCACCACAGCAGAACTGGCCAACTACAAAGACGTAACCAGCTTTATTCACAGCTATCCCTTTGTGCCATACCACTACACTTTAGTGCAGAAAATCTTTGAAGCTATTCGCAAAGCGGGTGCTACCGGATTGCACTTAAGCCGAGGTGAACGGTCATTGCTCGATGCCTTTCAAACCGCAACCAAGCAAGTTTCAGCTGAGCAGGCTGGTGTGTTAATCCCGCTGTACTATTTTTATCCTGCCATCGAAAGTTTCCTCGATACGGCAGTGAAAAAAGACATTGATCAGGCCGCACAAAAAACCTCTATCAGCGACTTCAGTGTCGATATTTTAAAAACCCTGTTCTTAATTCGCTACGTCGATGTAGTTAAATCCACACTGGATAACTTAGTTACACTCTGCATTTGTGAGGTTGATCAAGACAAAAGGGCGCTGCGACAGCAGATAGAGCAAAGCCTGAATGTGCTTGAGCAAAATATGTTAATCGCAAGGCAAGGCGACGAATACATCTTCCTCACCAACGAGGAGAAAGAAATTGAAAACGAAATCAAAAACACCGAAATAGAACTGTCTGACGAAACTGCAGAGCTGGGTAACATTATTTTTGATGAAATTCTGCGGCGCACTAATAGCTATCGCTATCCTGACAACAAACAAGATTTTGCCATAACCCGCTTTTGTAATGGTATTCCGCGTGATGGCTCGCAAGACAGCGACTTAGTGGTGAAGGTTATTTCAGCCATCGATCCAAACTATACTGATTACGACAAAACCCACTGCGCTAATTATTCTGCTGAGGGTAACGGCTGTATTTTGCTGAAACTTGCCGATAAACCACGGCTTTTTGCTGAGCTTCGCACCTTAATTAAAACCCGTAAATTTTTGCGCATGACCAGTGGTAACAGGCCAGAGCAAGAACGGTTAATGCGTGACAAAGCCTCTGAAAACAATACCAGACAAAAGCGTATTACCCTTGAATTGGAAACCTTGTTAAAAGAGGCCCATTTTTTTGCGTTGGGTTCAGAGCTGAACCCCAAAGGCGGCGTAGTCAGCACTATGCTGGACGAAGCTTTTAAATACGTGATTGAAAATACCTTCAGCAAATTAAAGCTGGTAAAACCATTTAGCGGCGATATTCGCCGTGAAATTCAGAACGTACTGATAGCTGACGATCTGGCACAAGCGAACTTTGATTTTACCGACACGGCAATTAATCCGCAGGCCTGCACCGAAGTTGAAAAGTACATTGCGCTAAGCGAGGATTATGGCCGTCCTATCAATGCCGAAGATATAGTAAAAACCTTTGCAAGGCGTCCTTATGGCTGGAACGACGAGGAAATAATTCTGATATTGGCGCGCTTAGGCTTAGCCAATAAAGTGTGTTTCCAAATGCGCCAGCAAGACGTGCCGCTTCGGCAGTTGTATGACAACCTGATGCAAGTGCGTAAACGTGCCGAGTTGCGTGTCCGCCGTATCAAACAACAAACGGAAAACAACCTAAAACGGGCCGCCAAGCTGTACCGTGATATTTTTTCAACCAATGCACCTGATGGCGAAAAAGCTTTGTATGAGGATGCCATCGGCAGGTTGAACAAGTGGCGTAAAAAGCTGGACGAGTTTAAAGCAAAAGCCTCCACAGGCAAGTTTCCTGGCGTGGCCGTCATAAACCAAGGGCTGACGCTATTAGCTGGCCTGACTGAAATCAGCGGTAGTTACCAGTTTATTGACCATTTTATTGCGCAGGAAAACGCGCTGCTGGATTTTGAAGAAGATTATCAGGATCTGGAAAACTTCTATGAAACTCAGTTTCATACATGGCAGAAGCTCACCCATGCGTTAAATGTAAAGTTTGACCGCAACCGCACTGCGCTGGAAAAAATTGCAAGCTCGGCACAAGCCCTGGCGCAACTGAGCGCCATATCAACGGATGCCAGGCCCTACCGGCTTATTCGTGATATTGAGCCGTTAATCGAGCAGGTATCTCTGGTAAACGAGCAGTTACTCAGTGAGAAGCGCCAGTTTGCAACTGAGCGAATTAGTATAAGGGTGGCTCGCGTAACCGAGCATCTGGACCTTGCTGCTGCGCCAGCCGAGCTTAAAAACAAAGCCTTGCGGCCATTTCAATTGGCCATAAGCCGCCTAGAGCAAAGCCCTAGTATTGCTGACATTCATCAGGAAATAACAGATGCCGAAGACTGGGAAGACGATGCTGAGCAGTTAATTAACCGCTTTATTGAGCAGCAAACAAAAGCTGCTACAGCTCCGGTTTCCACAGCTGTCATTACAGCACCAGTGACGACCAGTTATACCGCCACAACAACGGTTACACAAACAGTGCAGCAACCACCTGCTAAAAAAGTGGTATCGCTGGAAACCAGCCAGGTGTTTAACGAGATAAGTAAAACAGGCTATATCGAAACCAGCGAAGATATTGATGATTACATCAGTGCGCTGCGCAGCAAATTAGTCAGCCTGATTAACGGTAATCATAAAATTCGAATTAAATAAGCAGGAAGGCTGGCAATAATGAACACCAAAAATCTAAAAGCATACGCCCCAAAAGCCCGTCGCCAGTTTATGCAGGCTGTTGAAACCCGCTTAGCCTGGCTTGGCATTTACCCCAGTCGCGCTGCCGATGTCAGCATGCAGGGCGAGTCCGCCATTATTGAAAACCGTGCTTTTAGTCGCAAACAAGCCGAGCAGCGCAACCTGTTATTAGCACGCATTCAGCAGCGTGGCTTCGATCTTTTTGTGCGCGAAATGGCCTACACCTGGTTTAACCGTTTAGCCGCCATCCGCTTTATGGAACTTAAAGGCTACTTGGAGCATGGTTTTCGGGTATTAAGCCATCCTTCAGGCGATGCCACCGCCATGCCGGAAATTATCGACCACGCCGCCGCTGCTGCCGATACGCTAGGCCTTGATAAAAAACGCATGATGGAATTGCAATTAGCCGGTGATCAGCAAGAGGTGTTATACCGCGAACTATTGCTGGCCCAGTGTCATTTCCTTCATGACGTGATGCCGTTTATGTTTGAAGCCATCGACGATGCCACCGAGCTGCTGCTACCAGATAACCTCACTAAAACCGATTCGTTACTCAAAGGCTTAGTGCAGGAAATCCCGGAAGAAGACTGGGCAAACATCGAAGTGATTGGCTGGCTCTATCAGTTTTATATCTCTGAGCATAAAGATGCGGTGATCGGCAAAGTTGTGAAATCGGAAGATATTCCAGCCGCCACCCAGCTATTTACGCCGAACTGGATTGTGAAATATCTGGTGCAAAATTCATTAGGCCGGCAGTGGCTGCAGACTTACCCAGATTCTGCCATCAAAGCCAAAATGGAATATTTTACTGGCTCGGGTGAACAACCTAAAGAAGTGATGGCACAGCTTGCCGCGCACACACCCGCCAGTATCGACCCTGAAACCATTAAAGTGTTAGATCCAGCCTGTGGCTCGGGCCATATTCTGGTGGAAGTGTACGAGCTACTGCGCGAAATTTATCTCGACCGCGGTTATCGCCTGCGTGACATTCCGCTGATTATCCTCAGTAAAAACATTTATGGCCTGGACATAGATGACCGCGCCGCGCAGCTGGCGGCCTTTGCCTTAATGATGAAAGCGCGCGAAGACGACCGCCGTATTTTTGAACGCGTTAAAACTGAGCATATTCAACTAAATATTTTTGCGCTGCAGCCAACGGCGGGCTGGCAAGCCGCAAAATTGTGGCAAGCGTTAAACCTGGACGGTAAAGCCCAACGTGGTAGCAGTGGCGATTTATTTGCCGCACTAGATACCTCAGACCTGCAGGTCGCCGAGCCAAGCCAGCAAGGGTTGTATGCGCCGTATTTTAGCTTGCTGCAGTATTTAACCACGGCATTTGCCCAAGTCAAAACGCTGGGGTCTTTAGTGCAAGTTGAACACACAAAGCTTGAGGCTCTTCGAAACTTCCAGGCGTTATTGCAGGAAAAATTGCAGGGCAGTGACCCAGCCGCAAAACAAACCGCTGCGATTTTGCTGCCGATACTGCAGCAGGCGATAGTGCTTGCTCAGCAGTACGATGCGGTGATTGCCAACCCGCCTTATATGGGCAGTAAAGGCATGAATGCCGAGCTAAAAGATTTTGCAAAAGACAAATACCCAGACAGTAAATCTGACCTATTTGCAGTTTTCATAGAGCGAGGTTTTGAACTGAATAAAGATTTTGGCTTTAACTCTATGGTGACCATGCAAAGTTGGATGTTCCTTTCGTCTTATGAGTCTTTACGACTTAAGATTTTGCAACAATCGTCAATCGAGTGTATGGCTCATATGGGGAATGGTGTGATGGGTATTGCGTTTGGCACCGCAGCGACAGTGTGTAAAAAAGGCGGTAGCCCGTTAACGCTGGGCGCTTACTGCTACGTGGAAAACGATGATATTGGCGCTGATGATAAGCCTAAGCAGTTCCCACCGTTGAACGAACGTAACCTGAATGCAGCTAAGCAAACAAAAACACATGCCTAACAGCAATCCAGAAAGCTTTACTCGGGCAGAGCTATCCGACGTCTACGATAAAAGCGTGTTGTTTCTAAAACAATACGATTTTAAAGCTGGATCTACGTATGGCGCTGACAGCGCTAAAAACGTTTAAGGCAGCAAGAGCTATCAACAAATAGCCACTGTAAGGTATGCCGAACAAGGATGAAATTGCATGCAGATTAATTTAAAAGACCTCGTTTTAGCCTGGCGCAAAGCCAAGGTGGATTTGTATTACTCCACCAATCCTCCGTTATTGGCCATCGCCGATTACGAAGAAAAGTTGTTGGGTAATCTTGCTAGATTGCTAGCACAACTCAATGGCGAAAACGAGGACTGGGTCACTACACCAGATTTCCTGGGGAGTTGGACCTTAGCCCCTAAAGCAATCAAAAAAGCCATTGAGGCAGAATGCTGCACTTACGATAGTAAAGACACCACAGTGATCTTTGCATCCCCAGAAGACGATTGGGAAAATCAAATCACTGCCACACCTTTACCCGTGGCAGAATTTCGATTGATGGCATTGTGCAGTATCGATTTTCATGTGGTTTCAGCGCTCTGGATGTTACAGGTTGGTCATTTATTTGATGCGAAGTTATCGAATTCGGTTTATGGCAGCCGTTTGCGGCGCAATCGACGAGATGAAATTAACCCATTAGCGATGGGCAGCTTTAAGCCTTATCTAAAACCTTTCAAAGACTGGCGAGATGGTGCAATTAACACCATGCGTGAGGCGCTGAAGGCAAAGAAAAAGGTGATTGCCTTAACGGCCGACGTCAGTAGTTTTTATCATGAACTGAATGCGGGTTTTATGCTCGATCCAAGCTACCTCACCGAAATTGGGATAACGCTAACGCCGGAGCAAACCCAATTACACCGGTTGTTTATTTCTGCCTTGCAAGCCTGGGCCAAAAATACCCCGTTAGAAAAAGGTTTGCCGGTCGGCTTACCGGCGTCTGCGGTTGTGGCGAATGCGGCACTTTTGAAGCTGGATCAGTTTATTGCAAAGCAAGTGGTACCACTTTATTACGGCCGCTACGTTGATGATATTTTGCTCGTGATGGAAAACAGTAGCGATATCAAACTAAGTAGCGATTTTTGGCAGTGGGTGATTAGTCGTGATGGTGGCAAAGACCTGCTGAGCCACGAGCAAGGCGCGGTAAAATACCAACCAGCTTATTTAAACAATGACCGTATTGTTTTTGAAAACAGCAAAAACAAACTTTTTGTGCTGTCAGGCGAGCCGGGCATTGCCTTAGTCAATGCGATTTTCGAGCAAATCAATCTGCGCGCCAGTGAATGGCGCTCCCTCCCGGAATTACCAGAAAACCCGGCAACTATTGCTACCGATTTACTCAAAGCAACCAATCACGCTGGCGAGTATGCCGATAACTTACGTAAAACCGATGCACTATCGTTAAGCCGAGCAGGCTTTGCGCTGAATTTACGTAATTACGAAGCCTATGAGCGTGATTTGCCCCCAGAGGCCTGGAAAGGCCATCGCCATGCCTTTTTTAATGCGGTGATTAACCACCTGCTATCGGCCCCAACGTTCTTTGAGCAAGCGCCTTACTTACCTCGTGTGGTAAGGATGGCCGTAGCTTGTGAGGATTTTGAACATCTCGGGCAAATGCTGAAACGCTTATTAAAGCTTGTCGAGAGTGTAGAGAGCCAATGCCAGCATCAAATTAAAGCGGCGAGCCAAGAGCAAAGCAAACCTGAGATAAAGCGTTGGCGGGTAAGTCTGGCGCTGAGCCTAACTGAGAGCATTATTGCTGCTTTACCGCCAAGTTTAAGCAAACAAGCTAAAGATCATTGGCAGCGGTTTGTCGCTGTACACTGGCAAGCTTTAAGCGATGAATTGTTTACATCGCTCAATACGATGGTTTTACCGCAAATTCTGCCTGAACTTCAAACATTACAGGCCAGGTTATTTAGCCATGATTTGGCCCATATACCGCTGCGTTTTGCTGCATTACCCAAAGAGATGGTCAGTCAGCGTGGTATTCCAAAGCGCCAGCATTTGACTGCTGCGAGCTGGCCGTCGTTGCCCAACAAGGATCTTGACCAAGGCATCAAGGTGTTGGCGAGCTGGTTTAAACCACAACTCAAAGAGCTGCCAGCAGGCTTATATTTCGCCACTCGGCCTTTTAACTTAAATGAACTGTTTTTGCTGGTACCTGCACCTTTTGTCGCTGTGAGCCAACAGAAGATTGCGCAAGCTGTGTTGGCGTTGCGTGGTTTTGAGCTTGATCCATTGCGCATGCCGCACTGGGATCAACCCCAACGGTTGTTGCAGATCCCTGCAGTCGATGGCGATAACAACACCAAACGTTCAGTTGCCGTAGCAAGCTGGCTCACCAGTGAGCAAAGTTTTGTCGCTGCGGCGCTTAGCAAACCATGCCCAGATATCCGCGCACGCTATCAACGGATGAATAGGCTGATTAATGAGTTAATCTCGCGGCCTGAGCATGCCAGTTATTTGCTGTTGCCCGAACTTGCCATGCCACCGCAATGGTTTTTGCGTATCGCCGGAAAGCTCCATGGCAGGCGTATCTCACTCATTACCGGTGTTGAGTACTTACATAGCACGAAAAAGCGGGTTCACAATCAGGTTTGGGCCTCGCTCACACACGATGGGTTTGGCTTTCCGTCATTGCTGCTTTATCGGCAAGACAAACAAGCCCCTGCCTTGCATGAAGAAATTGAGCTACAACGCTTGGCTGGCTTAACCATGCGACCACATACGCCGTGGCATACACCGCCTGTGATCCAGCATGGTGATTTTTATTTTTCGGTGCTGATTTGTAGTGAACTGACCAATATCCACTATCGCGCTGCGCTGCGCGGCAAAATCGACGCATTGTTTGTTCCAGAGTGGAACTCAGATCTAGAAACCTTTAACGCGCTGGTTGAATCCGCAGCGCTGGATATTCACGCCTACGTGATTCAAAGCAACAACCGCCTTTATGGCGATAGCCGCATCCGTGTGCCGGCCAAAGACAGCTGGGCTCGAGATGTACTGCGAGTCAAAGGCGGTAACCATGACTACTGTATTACCGGTGAGCTGGATATCGCCGCACTAAGGCAATTCCAATCCAGTCATCGTTCACCGGCCAAACCATTCAAACCCGTCCCAGACGGATTTAACCAAGATATGGCGCACGCGCGCAAAGCATTACCCAAAGGGAAATAGGCATGAGCCAACAAGAACAAAACGACAAAAGCCAATATTTTTATCGCGCTTCGGCAGCGGATTTTATGAAGATCCCGGGGAGCCCGATTGCGTATTGGGCTGATATTAATATCGTATATTCATTTATGAATTTCACACCTTTGTCTGAAATGAGCAATCCCCATCAAGGAATGGCAACGACAAATAACGACAAATTTCTACGTCGATGGTTTGAAGTAGATTTGAAAAAGTGCTTCTTTGATGCAGTCTCTCGAGATATGGCAAATTTTAGTAATAAAAAGTGGTTTCCAATAGATAAAGGTGGTGAATATCGAAAGTGGTACGGAAACAACGAATTTTTGGTCAATTACAAAAATGATGGAATTGAATTATGCGAGTATATCGACTTAACATCAAAAGTCGGAGCTTCAGGACGAGTCATCAACAGACACAAGTACTTTTTACCTGGTATAACTTGGTCTGCGATCACATCTAGCTTACTTTCTGTTAGATATACTGCTTTTGGACATACTTTTAGCAACGCAGGAATGAAAATATTTCATGAAAGCGAATCTAAATTAAAGGGTCTTCTAGCACTTTTGAACTCATCCGTAACCACCGAAGTTATAAAATGTCTTTCGCAGACTTTGAATTTTGACCAAGGTATTATTGCGAAATTACCTGTTTCTTTACCGGATGCAATTGAAAAAAAATCGGATTTTTGTGTTCAATTGGCAAGGGACGATTGGGATTCAAATGAGTTCTCTTGGGGGTTTAGGGAGCCATTTTTCCTTTGTGATGAATACATTTCCTGCAATAGAATATCAGAAATGTTTGATAAAAAAATTGAGTTAGATAACAGAGACACATTTAATCTTAAAACCACAGAAGAGGAGATTAACAATCTTTTTGTAAAAGAATACAAGCTATCTAATGACTTTTGCACTGAGGTACCACTAAAGCATGTAACACTATTTAAAAACCCAGTCTATTTGTATGGTGATGCTGATGGAGGTCACATTAATCGAAAACGCTCTGATATATTTAGTGATTTTATTAGTTTTTCCATTGGCTGCATGATGGGCCGCTACTCCATAGACAAACCTGGCTTAATCCTCGCTAGCCAAGTGGAAACCTTGCAAGATTACCTGAACCAAATCCCGTCCCCGCGTTTTATGCCTGATAACGATGCCATTTTACCGTTGACCGACCAGGAATGGTTTGCGGATGACGTAACCAACCGCGTGCGTGAATTTGTCAAAGTGGTATGGGGCGAAGAGACATTGCAAGAAAACTTGGCCTTTATTGCCGAATCGCTGTGTTTACATGCCATTAAAGGTAAAAAGGGCGAGGCCGCCATCGAGACAATTCGCCGCTATTTAAGTACCCAGTTTTATAAAGACCATTTAAAAACCTATAAAAAACGGCCAATTTACTGGCTATTTAGCAGCGGCAAAGAAAAAGCCTTTGAATGCTTGGTCTACCTGCATCGCTATAACGAAAGCACCTTAGCCCGCATGCGCACCGAATACGTCACACCGCTGATGGGCAAATACGACGCGCAGCAAAGCCTGCTGCAAGAGCAACTAAATGACTCCAGCCCAGCCCAGCAACGCGAGTTGGAAAAACAATTAAAAGACCTGGCGAAAAAACAAACCGAACTGCGCGCCTTTGACGAAAACCTCAAGCATTACGCCGATATGCGCATCAAACTCGATTTAGATGATGGTGTGAAGGTGAACTACGGTAAATTCGGCAATTTGTTGGCAGATGTTAAAGCTATCACAGGGGATAAGGGCGATTAATGAGAAAGCCAGTCACCGTTTTCGTTTCCTATGCGCACGCAAATTCAAAGTTAGCGCTCCGGCTTTGTGATAATTTGCGAGAGCTGCTTCGTCCGGCTAAAGGCGTTAGTATTGAGCTTTGGTCAGACCGAGCCTTAGATGCAGGTGTGCAATGGCAGCAAGAAATTTTTGCAGCGAGGAACAAATCTTCACTTGGTTTGATGCTGGTATCGCCAGCTTTTCTGGGCTCTAAATTTATTGTTGAACATGAATTGCCATTTTTTGTCGGGGAGAATGCCAAACCCATGATCCCGTTGATGCTCAGTGATATTGATTTTGAACGTCACGATTTGCATGGGCTGGCGGATTATCAGATTTTTCGCCTACAGGATGACAAGTTTGCGAAACCCCGCAGTTATAACGACCTCAAACCGAAACGCCGGGCACAGTTTGAACAACAGGTCTTTCAGTTGATTTACGATCGGGTTCGAACACTTCAGACTGATCATTAGATAAAGCATCAGTAAGGATATTCATGCAGTTAAGACCGTACCAGCAGGACGCGGTAATTGAATTGTTTCAATTTTGCCTTGGTTTTGAACAGCGTGGTTTGGTGGTGTTACCAACGGCCAGCGGTAAAACGGTTATTTTTGCTGAGTTGGTGCGTTTGCTACTCAAGCGCCATGCGAATTATCAGGTGTTGCTACTTGGGCACACTCAGGAAATAGTTCAGCAAAATGAAGATAAGCTTTTAGCGATCTGGCCTGAAGCGCCGGTTGGGGTGTTTTGTGCGGGGCTTGGCCGTCGTGAAATCACTCAGGTGATATCTGCTTCCAGAGATTCGATGGTGGCGCAGCTATCCGAGCTACCTGCCTTAGATTTGGTGATCATCGATGAGGCTCATCTTATTACGCCTGAAGACAGTGGCCGCTATCAACTTATTCTGCAGCATGCAAAGTCCAAAAATCCAAAACTAAAAGTGCTGGGTTTTACGGCCACTCCATTTCGCAGTCGCAAAGGTTATTTGCATGATCAACAAGGCTTAAATCTATTCGATAAAGTGGTGTATCACAAACGGATTGATGAGCTGACCAAGGCGACTTATTTGTGTCCACTTCGCGCTGTGGCGGTAAACCCCAAGGCTGTGGCCGATACCTCGAAGGTGCGCGAATCAAAACAAGATTTTAATAGCGCCGATTTAAATAAGGTGTTGAACATTGAGGCGCTGTCTGAGGCTATTGTTGCAGATTGGCACTGTAAAACCGGGGGAAAACTGGCAACTGTGTTTTATGCGGCTTCGCTGACGCAAGCGAAGCTATTGCAAAAAATACTTGGCCAGCGTGGATATAAGTTTCCGGTGATTGAAGGCTTAACCCCAAAAGCGGACCGTATCAGCTGGTTAGAGCAATTTGAAGCTGGCCAATTGATGGGCTTAATTAACTACGGAACCCTCACCACAGGTTGGGATAGCCCGCGAATGCAATGCATAGTGATGGCGCGTCCAACCTTGAGCCCTGGTCTTTTTTTACAAGTGGTGGGGCGTGGACTTCGAACATCACCTTTGAAAACTGAAACCCTGTTACTTGATTACGGCGACAATTTACACCGGTTTGGGCCGATAGAGCGGGTGCGTCCAGAATCGGAAGATCGGAAAAGGTTCTTGCTAAAAGACAAAATCAAAACCTGCCCTGTGTGCGATACCTTGTTATCCGTGTACGCCACAGAGTGTGAGCATTGCACCGAGCGTTTTGACCCGCCAGAACGGTTTTCTGAATGTGTCGACTGTGGCAGCCTCAGTGACTATTTTGCCAATCACTGTGAGGTCTGTGGCGAAAGTTTTTATGATGAGTAGATCGCGTGCCGAAGTTTACTATTTTTTATGCGGATCAAACACGATGTGAATGATAGCGCCAAGGCGAAACAGAGCAAATTAGCTTATGTGGTGTCTTGTATTTAGGCTGTTACCGTTGATCAGGGTGATTAAAGCTTTAAATTAAGTTAATTTAGACGAATAAATTTTAGAAGGGCAAAAAAATGCTTCAACGACTAAGTCTTGAACACTTTGGAAGACATAAATCATTCAACTGGCAGCAGCATGGGCAAATCAACCTGCTGATTGGTGAAAATGATACGGGAAAAACCCAACTCCTAAAACTCGCTTATAGTGTGGTAAAAAGCGCCGAACTATTTCATAAACGGCAACAATCTACTGGGGAGCCTTGGGCTGACTTGCTTGCTCAGAAACTACTCTGGACGTTTCAACCTGATAGCTTTGATCTTGGAAAGCTAGTTACCCGGGGAGATGGAAATAAAACCCGAATAGACTGTCGCTTAGATAATGAAAACATCTTTTTTTCTTTTGGCCAAAGCACAACGAAACAAATAAAGGAATGCTCTCCATTAGAGTATTGCACGGAACCTGCTTCGGCACTTTACATTCCACCAAAAGAGGTTTTGTCTGCTTTAGATGCCATTTATGCTTCTCGCAAGCAATTGGAAATACCTGGTTTTGATGATACATACATTGATTTAATTGATGCGATCAGGGTGCCTACAACGCAGGGCAATATCGCGAAAAAATTATTAACGGCGTTGGATCATTTAAAAACAGCGACCGGCGGCGGTGAGTTAAAACAAGAAAAAGGTGAATTTATTTTTACCCGCGGACGGGAGAAGTATGGCTTACGCTCTGTAGCTGAAGGAATCCGCAAGGTGAGCATTATTAGCCAATTGATCCGTAACAGGTCTATTGCCAAAAACACCATTTTGTTTATCGATGAACCCGAAACAAATTTACATCCTAAAGCTATAGTGCTGTTAGTTGAAATGCTTTATCTGATCGCAGAGTCTGGAGTACAAATTTATATAGCAACGCATAGTGAGTTTTTACTAAAGCGATTTGAACAGTTAGCTCGGCAGCGTTCTGAAGCTCATTTCATGAGGTTAATCTCACTGAGCCGGAATGAAGCTGGAGAACTTGGTTATCAAAGTTGCGACTTGATGGATGGTTTGCCTGAAAATCCAATTATGCAGCAATCTATTGCATTATTTGAACAAGATGTGAGGTTAGATCTCGAATGAGCGTCTATCAAGAATCAGGCTTAACTGTTGACTTAACTGGTTTATCACACCATCGCTTTCAAGACTTGCCTGCTTATAAGAAGTTATCTGGCTTGCACCTTAAAGAAATGGATTTTTTTTGGTTGCAAGATAAAGCAACATCCAGTATCGCTGCCAATACGCTTATCGGTTTTGAGCTCAAAGGTTACGATCAAACAGCATTAGATGTAGCAGCGTTATTGGAGAATTTACTGCAAAAAGCTAAAGATTCGATGGCAATGCTCCAAGCAGCTTGGCTCGATATGGGGGACGGTGCGCACTTAAAATCGCAATTGCCTGCAGCTTATAGGTTTTATAATTCAGCGAGACCTGTCAGCTTGATTATGTTAGTCCACATTAACCCTGCTCAAACTGCGCAGCTATCTGCATTACGAACACAGTTTAAAAACAAAATAGCAGGTTTTGAACGTTTGTATGGTATGAAAACGTCACTGGTGAATTTGTCTGTCGCACAACGTATGGGATTGCCTGTTAATTAGAATAGCCAACACAGGTTACAGCAGAAAAATAATACATAGAGAAACGTGCATGATCAAAAAACTTTGGCTTGATAACTTCAAATCGTTAGTGAATTTCGAGCTACGTTTGGAAAAGTTTACCTGTTTGATTGGTCTGAATGGAGCTGGTAAATCAACAGTGTTACAAGGTATTGATTTTATTGCTCAATTGATGAGTGGGAGGTTAGATGTCTGGCTTGAGCAGCGGCAGTGGCAAAGTTCTGAAATAAAATCGAAATTAACAAAAAACCATAATTTTAGCTTCAGTGTCGAGCTGGAAACTGCTTCTTTTGGTGCTGTGCTGTGGAGCGGCAGTGTTAACCTGAGAAGTTTGCGTTGTACGAAAGAATCTGTAGTGCATTTGGCTACCAATACAGTCTTCTTAAAAGTTGAAGATAGTGTATACCGAGTGCGGCGTTCCAATATAGATGAACTTCCTATTGATAGCCAAAAGGGCATTGAGCAAATGCCAATTGTCTTTGAATATCAAGGCTCTATACTTTCCCGATTTAAAGATAATCTGTTGCATCCACTGTTAGCTGAGTTGAAGTCGCACGTCATTGGTATCCATTCTTTAGATTTGTTGTCTCCGGAACTGCTAAGGACCCGGACTAAGTCCGCAGATGGCCACCTGGGCTTAGGTGGGCAAAATCTGAATGCCTACTTGCACGAGTCGGGTGAAGATAAGAAAAATATGCTGGCGCGTAATTTAGCTTCTGTGTACCAGCAACTTAAGGCTATACAGACTAAAGCGCTGAGGTCTGGGTGGAAAGAACTTGAGGTGACTGAACGTTTTGGTGAGCAAGAGATAAAAACTAACTCACGCCACTTAAATGACGGTTTATTAAGGCTGATGGCGATTTTGTCTAACATCACGACTATGCAGCAGTTTTTGTTATTTGATGAAATTGAAAATGGCATTAACCCTGAGTTAGTTGAGTATCTATTGGATAATCTGCTTGCTGCACCACAACAAGTAGTCGTGACTACTCATAGTCCTTTGATCTTGAATTTTCTGGAAGACGAAATAGCCCGCGCAGGAGTTATGTATTTGTACAAAAATCAGGATGGTGCCACACAATCTATTCCATTTTTTAGTATTCCTTCAATGGCTGAAAAACTCCAATTCATGGGGCCTGGGGAAGTTTTTGCAGACACAAATCTTATGCAGTTGGTTGATGAAATCACACTGCTGAAGCTTTAGGAATGTTGCCATGTTACTTTTAGTCAGTGGTGAAGGCCCCGGTGATATTGGCGTCAGTTCGTTGAGCCAAAGTGAGTGTGATACCGCGGGTTTTAATGCAGGCCCGTTAACACTAATGATTGATCAGTTTTTACAGGAACAGCCAAAGTTACAATATTCTTTGCTTGCCGCCCAAAGTGTTTACTTTGTTGCTAAACACTATTTGGCGGACGATATAAAACCATCATCACCAAAACTAATGAAAATTACAGGAAAAAAGACCTCGAAAGAAACTGGCTATTTCTATCGTAATGCCCGCGCTTTTGCCCGTTACGCCCAAACACTGTCTGCGCGGCTGCAACGACCCGTTATTGCTGTGTTGTTTCGGGACGCTGATGGCACAGCTTCTGCAGGACGGGGCAACTGGCAGGACAAGCATCAATCTATGCTTGCAGGTTTTGCCGAAGAAGGTTCAGCCGAAGTTGCAGTGCCTATGCTTGCTGCGCCAAAATCTGAAGCATGGTTTATATGTGCTTGTAAACAGCATCCCTATCAGCACTGTAATGCACTTGAAACACGCTCGGGCAATGACAATTCACCACATTCGTTAAAAGCCGAACTTGCCAGTTTAGTTACGGATAATTCTACAGTGGGCATAAATAATCTGGTGGAGTCTGGGGTTATTGATATCCATCGTATTGATATGCCGTCACTAAATGAGTTTAAACGCCGGTTGTCAAATGCAGTTGCTTATATCCCAGTTGAGATTTAAATGAACATTGAACAACTAGAAAAAGGCCTGTCAGCCAAGTTTGAGCGAAGCCGTATTGTTTTTTGGCAGGACCCGGACCGTGAATTTTTCGACCAGATATCACTGCTGCAGCTAGACCAGGTGTGCGTTATCCAGCTGGATACTGCATCCCATTTTGAAGTGAAGCAAAGGATTGAACTGGTAAAGCCCACTCAGCAATTTTTACTCTATTCCACTGAGCCTCAGCCTGAAGTCACGCGTGATTGGCTGTTTGATATACGTTTGTACTCAGAAACATTTTATGCGGATTCCAGCTCGATGATATTGAATGAGCTTGGTATGCGCATGGAGTTTCGACAGCTGGTGGGGCGTTATAAGAAGTTTTTTACCAGTAAGCAGCGGCTGTTAAAAATTAAAAAGCTGCTCCCTGTAAATGCTAATGAGGACGAGCTGGAGCAAGCGATGCTTGCCGTTGTGTTAAAAGTAGATGCCCCTGGTTTTGTGCCTTTAGTGCAGCAATTGATGTTAACCCTCAGCGAAAATTTAGTAGCGACAGACGTGCTGGATGAGTTAGATAAATTCGACCTGCAACCCTGTTTTGCGCGGCTATTGGAAAAAGAGTTTGGTTATATTCAGCCAAAAAATTCAGATAGCAATAAAGACCCTGTAGTTGCGTTGAATATGAAGGACCTGCTGCTGAAATTGCTGATCACGGATTTCTACCATGGGCTAATAAGCTCTGGTGTAGATGCGGGTTATAGCCGACTTGCTCAAAGTTTAACAAATCACTTGTTACCTATGGTTGCGCCAGAATTAGACGCTGAACCACATGCACGACAACGCTTTACTTATAACTCTTCGAAGCGCGCCGCGGTAATTAACTTTGTCAGCGGCTGGCGGGAAAGCAGGGTGTTGAATAATAGCTACAATCATTTGGCTGAGCAGGTTCAGCAGATGCTTGAAGTTAAAAACCGTTTGTTGGAGATCACCGATCCAAAAGATGGCACTGTGCGTGTTCAACCTGAGTTATTAAGCCAGGTAGAAACCTTTGACGTGGTGGAACAAGCCATCATTACCATGCTGGCAAAACAACTTCCCGCTTTTGATAGCGCTGATGTAGAAGCGCTGATTTCTAAAAGGCTGATGGGGCATTGGTGTTTTATTAATCCGAATTACGCAGCTATTTACCGTGCGATTAGAGCGGCTAAACAATTTTACGATTTGAAACTAAGGTACGCTGAGGGCTTTAGTTACAGCAGTGCCAAAGATTTTTATGCGGCGTACCAACAGGAACTTTATCAGTTTGATGCCTGTTACCGGGTGTTTTGTGAAAATGCAGTGAATGTAGCGCAAAGCGGGTCTGATATTCTGAAGCTGACTGGCCTGGTGGATGATATAGAAGGTTTGTATGTCGACTGGTACCTGCATGATATGGCTGTAGCGTGGGGGAGATTGGTCGATCAGGAAAATCTGCTGACAAAGTGGAATTTAGCCGGTGTACAAAATCAATATCAGTTCTATCGGCATCATGTGAGGCAGGTGCTGGATACAACGCAGAACAAACGTGTGTTCGTGATTATTTCTGACGCTTTACGCTATGAAGTAGCGCAAGAGCTGACCCAGCAAATTAATGAGGAAAAACGTTTTAAAGCGGATATCACCAGTCAGCTGGGTGTGGTTCCTTCGTACACACAATTGGGTATGGCTGCACTGTTGCCGCATGAACAAATGACCGCACACCTGGGGATCCGTACAGAGTTCAAAGCAGACGGTATTTCTGTGCATGGTTTGGAAAACCGGCAAAAAATTCTTGCAAGGCATAACGGCCTGGCATTTAAGGCAAAAGAAGTGCTCGACTGGACTAATCAGGAAGGCCGTGACAAGGTGAAAGATGCAGAGGTTATCTATATCTATCATGACGAGATTGACGCTACGGGTGATACCGCCGCTACTGAAAATCAAACGTTTCAGGCATGTCGCGACGCAATCAATGAATTGAACAACCTGATTTCACGCATTATCAATCGTTTGAATGGCAGCAGAGTGGTGATCACTGCGGATCATGGTTTCTTGTTTAAAATGACGGACGTAACAGATACCGACAAAACCAAGCTGAAAGCAAAACCTAATGGCACTGTGGAAGCGAAGAAGCGCTACGTAACTGGTAGTAACTTACCTAGGGATGATTATTTTTGGACTGGCAAAATGGCTGCGACCGCCAATATTGACGTCACAGCAGGCGACGACGCTGAATTTATTGTACCCAGAGGTAGTAACAGGTTTAATTTTGTTGGTGGTGCAAAATTCATTCATGGTGGAGTGATGCCACAGGAAATATGTGTTCCTGTGATCCATGTGCGGGTTTTGGACGCCAAGGCGCAAACTAAGCATGCCAAACAAGTTGTAGGCGTTGTGCCTTTGCATAGCCCTATTAAGCTTGTGTCAAATATCGACCGGATTCAGTTACTACAAACTGAGGCAGTAGGCGATAAGTTTAAAGCCAGAGAGTTAAGCCTTTGGGTCGAAGACTCGGATGGTAAAGTGGTCAGCTCTAAAGAAAAACTGCTATTTGACTCGACATCTGACAAGATGGATGAACGCAAGAAGTCTGTACAGATTGCGTTAAGTGGTACTGGTTTTAGCCGTTCTGCCCAATACAAATTAGTGATGCTGGACACGGAAAATAACCTTAAATACAACAGTTTTTCAGTGACTATAGATTTAGCATTTGAAGATGACTTTTTCTGAACAACGAGATAAGTATGACGACGATAGATAATAGTGATGACAAAACCACTCCAGTAGTGGAAATAGGTTTGGATGACCAGTCATATGACGAGTTTGACGACGAAGAAGGTGTTTTCACGCCAGCTGAGCCTTTGCCTCCAACCGATGACGAAACCAGAGCTGCTATTCGAAGTGAAGATTTGGATGCCTTGTTAGTTCGGACTTTTAATGGCCGTATTGTTCGCAAAGATTTGACCAAACAGCTCAAAGAGGGAGCAAATGTTCCTGTCTATGTTCTGGAGTATTTGTTAGGCATGTATTGCTCTGTTGCCGATGATGAATTGGTAGAAGAGGGTCTGAAAAACGTTAAGAAGATACTGGCTGATAACTATGTGCGACCAGATGAAGCTGAGAAAATTAAGTCGCTTATAAAAGAAAAAGGCACCTATAAAATTATCGATAAGGTTTCTGTCAGCCTGAATCAGAAAAAAGACATTTACGAAGCGGCATTATCTAACCTTGGTGTTAAAGACGCCGTGATACCGGGCAATATTGTTAAAGACAACGAAAAACTGCTAACAGGTGGTATCTGGTGCATTATCACTATCAGTTACCGCTTTGAAGAAGGCCAAAAAACGTCGCCATTTATGGTGTTTAGCTTAAAGCCTATCCAAATGCCTTCCATGAACATGGACGAGTTATACAGCGCACGCAAAGCCTATAGCATGGATCAATGGATGGATTTATTACTGCGGTCTGTTGGTATGGAACCGGCCAACCTAAAACAACGAACGAAATGGCATCTTATTGCCCGTATGATCCCCTTTGTCGAAAACAACTATAACGTCTGTGAGTTAGGACCGCGTGGTACAGGTAAATCTCATGTGTATAAAGAGTGTTCGCCAAACTCTTTGCTTGTCTCTGGGGGACAAACCACAGTAGCAAACTTGTTTTACAATATGTCGACACGTCAGGTTGGTTTAGTAGGGATGTGGGATGTTGTCGCCTTTGATGAAGTGGCGGGTATTCGATTCAAGGATAAAGACGGCATACAAATCATGAAAGACTATATGGCGTCAGGTTCTTTCTCGCGCGGTCGTGATTCGATCGAGGGTAAAGCGTCGATGGTGTTTGTTGGCAATATTGATCACAGTGTTGAGATGCTGGTGAAAACTAGTCATTTATTGGCGCCATTCCCAGAGGAAATGATTGACGCTGCATACTTTGATCGCTTCCATGCGTATATCCCTGGCTGGGAAATACCGAAGATGCGCCCTGAGTTTTTTACCGATCGCTTTGGCTTGATCACTGATTACCTGGCCGAATATATGCGTGAAATGCGCAAAACCACTTTTGCGGATGCCATTGATAAGTTCTTCAAGTTAGGTAATAACCTTAATCAACGTGATGTGATAGGGGTTCGCCGCACCACCTCTGGTCTTCTTAAATTGCTATTCCCCGATGGTTGCTTCACAAAAGAGGATGTTCGTAATTGCCTGACCTATGCTTTGGAAGTGCGCAGACGAGTCAAAGAGCAGTTAAAAAAAATTGGTGGTATGGAGTTTTTCGACGTTAACTTTAGTTATATCGACAACCAGACTCTGGAGGAGTTATTCGTCAATGTGCCGGAGCAGGGTGGTTCAAACCTTATTCCAAAAGGTACACCCAAGCCGGGTGTAGTTCATCTGACTGGTTATGGTGCAACAGGTAAAATTGGTGTATTCCGTGTTGAAACTCAAATGACTGCCGGTAACGGCCGTCACTCTACCTCAGGTTTGGGCTCCGACAGCCAGGCAAAAGAACAAGTCAGAGTTGGTTTTGAATACTTTAAAGGTAACTTAAATCGTATTAGCGCTACCTCTAAGTTTTCTGATCACGAATACCACATGCATTTTATTGATTTACAAAGTTCCGGCAATTGTCATTCCACCAGCCTTGCAGCATTGATTGCCAGTTGCTCAATTTTACTGAACAAGCCAATGCAAGAATCAATGGTGGTTTTAGGTGATATGACTTTGGGTGGTGTAGTAAACCCAGTGAAAGACCTTGCCAGTTGCATGCAGGTTGCTCTGGAAGCCGGAGCTACAAGAGTACTTCTGCCAATGGCATCTGCAAGCGATATTCCGACGGTGCCTGCTGAGACATTTTCAAAGTTTCAGATTAGCTTCTATAGCGATCCTATAGATGCTGTTTATAAGGCGTTGGGAGTGAATTAACGGGTTGGTTAGTGTCCAGGGAGGGAAGGGACAGAGCGAACAATAAGAATTTTTTTATGTGTTTGCAAGGCCAGAATTTATGGCTTTTTGAGCGGGTAGTTTTAAATGGAGACCCTGACTAATTTTAGGGAGTGGTCAACTGATTAAATCAAAGGACCCAATCAGTTTTTAATGTGATAAAGATATGGAGCATCTTCTATGCGTGGAACGGCGTTAAATTATTTAAGGCAGATGACAGGCAACCCATGTGTTGAGTTTCACAATGATCAGTGGGAAGCAATTGATGAAGTTGTCAACAAACGTGGCCAACTTTTAGTCGTCCAACGCACAGGTTGGGGTAAGAGTGCGGTTTATTTTATAGCAACAAAAATTCGAAGAGCTCAAGGTTACGGCCCAACCTTGATTATATCGCCTTTGCTTTCGCTAATACGAAATCAAATTGATGCAGCCGAAAAGGTAGGCATAAAGGTCGTTTCTTATAATTCATCAATGGGTATAGAAGAACTTGAAAAAGCAGAAAAAGTTATTCTTAGTCGTCTAGTTGACGCAATAATAGTTTCACCAGAGCAACTTGGGCAAACGAAATTCGGAGAAAAAATCCTCCCAGAAATTAGTGGCAATATAGGTTTGTTCGTTGTTGACGAAGCCCACTGTATTTCCGATTGGGGGCATGACTTCAGGCCTGACTATAGTCGAATTGTTCGTGTCTTACAAAACTTACCAGACAATATGCCAGTCCTAGCGACGACTGCAACAGCGAATGATAGAGTTGTGAAAGATGTCCAAAGTCAGTTAGGACATAGGTTAAAAATTATAAGAGGTCCACTTATAAGAAAAAGCTTATCGTTGCAAAACATTGCTCTTTCCTCAAAAACTGAACGATTAGCTTGGTTAGCACAATATGTTGGAAGTTTAGTCGGCACAGGTATTATTTATGCGAAGACTACTCGTGACAGCGAAATTGTAGCAGAGTTTCTTCAAAAAACGGGAATTAATGCTAAGCCATACCATAGTAAACTAGAGACCGAGGCAAAACAGATCCTTGAACGAGCATTGATTGATAATAAAATAAAGGCGCTTGTTGCAACATCATCTTTAGGTATGGGGTTTGATAAATCAGATATAGGATTTGTAATTCATTTTCAGGCCCCAGGTAATGTTGTCGAATATTATCAACAGGTAGGACGTGCAGGCAGAGGTATTGACCATGCATTAGGCATTATGATGATGGGTGAAGAAGATGCAGATATTCAAAATTATTTTATTCAGCAAGCCTTTCCAAAAGAAGCGCAATTAAACTCTCTCCTAGAAACGCTTGAGAAAATGGATGGGGCTAAACTTTCGGAGCTTGAACCAAAACTTAATTTTTCCCAAAGTACAACGAAAGATATATTGAAGTTTCTTAGCATCGAAAATCCATCACCGATAATTAAATCAGAGTCAAAATATTACCGGACGCAGTTCGATTATCATCTGCCAGTAGAAAAAATTAGACGCCTCAATTCTATAAAAGAAGCCGAGTGGAGAAGACTTCAGGATTATTATAGGCATACGGGGTGCTTAATGTCGTTTTTGGCAGACGAGCTAGATGATCCGTATAAAGAAAAATGTGGTCGTTGTGAGAACTGCTCACCAAGCACTAAGCTAAGTAACTCTTTAAAAACAGAATTAGTGTTCGCGGCTGAAGACTATCTCCGCAATCGCTATATTAAAATCATCCCCCGTGCTACATTTTCAAGCTCAGGTGATAATGCACGATCGGCATTTAAACATTACAGACTACCATATCAAGATTCTAACTTGAAAATTGAGGAAGGTTTGGCATTATCTGCGTGGAAAGATGGGGGATGGGGCGATTTGGTTGCTGATGGAAAGGCAAAAAATTCTTTTAGTTTAGATTTAATACCACCAATGGTAAAAATGATTAACTGCATGCAGTTAGACATTCGTCCGAGGTGGTTAACGTATATACCATCCCCGAGACATCCTAATCTTGTTAGAGATTTTGCTTATGCGCTTGCTGATGCACTAGGCATAGAGTGCAAAGACAGCTTATATATTGCTTCTGTTCGCCCCCCCCAAAAAACTATGGAAAATAGTTATTTCCAAAGCATGAACCTCGATGGGGCTTTCGGTATTGATGTTAAAAAAGGCTACGCGGACCCCGTTTGGTTGTTCGATGATGCAGTAGATTCTAGGTGGACATTTACAATTGCTGGCGCTCTGCTCAGAAGAATGGGAGTGCAAAAAGTTATACCCATAGCACTGACCAGTACAGAAAAAAGCCACAGCTAACTCAATTTAAAAATGAAAAGAAGATAATGATGATAAGTGAAAACACTAAAGCGGTTTTGTTGTTAACCACATACTTTAGCAGTCAAGAGGTAAAGCAATATCGTCCACTATCTTACAACGGCTATGGTTATTTTGCTTGTTGGTTAAGTCAGAATAGTTTTAAACCAGAAGATTTACTCAATGCAGAGCGATTTGATAGTATTTTGGCCTTATGGGACAAACCTTTAAGCCATATTAATCCGAAAAAAACTGTTGGTTTTGCAAGAATTGACCAGACGATCAGTGAAATTACCTATGAGCGCTTGCATGCACTACTTGGTCGTGGCGCCAGTTTAAGTCTTTCTCTAGATAAGTGGTCGAGTGCGGGAATATGGATAATGGATCGCCAGCATCCATCTTATCCAAAAGCAATAAAAGGATATCTCAAACATAAATCTCCGGCACTGTTTTTTGGCGTAGGGAGCATTGACCTATTAAGCAAGCATGCAATTGGTTTCGTCGGTTCCCGAGATTGCACAAATAATGATATCGCAATGACACAACAATATGTTGCTAGTGCTAACCAAAACGGTTTTCAGATTGTTTCTGGTGCAGCTAAAGGCATAGATTCTGAAGCTATGTTAGCCTCCATCAATAATGGTGAAACAGCGATAGGTATTTTATCTGATAACTTGTATCGAGCAAGTGGAGCAAGCCAGTGGCGTTCTGCTCTTCGAAATAATCAACTTGTACTTATTTCACCGTTTCATCCTGAAGCCAGCTTCGATAAAGCAAATGCGATGACAAGGAATAAATTTATTTATATGTTGTCCAAATTAACGATAGTTGTTTGTTCAGGCATAAAAGGCGGAACATGGGAAGGAGCGCAAGAAAACATTAAAAATGGTTGGGTGCCGCTTCTGGTCTCCACTCATGCAACTCCTTTACAATCTGGTAATCAGGCACTTATATTAAAAAGTAACGGAAATGCATCAGCAAAAAGTGTAAATCCAGTGTCTATTGATTCGATCGGTGGTCAACTAAAATCTAATGTACAAATGATTCTAAACGCAGAAGAACAGAATTTAGAGTTACATGAAGTGATTAAAAGTAAAGTCCAAGATGTAAGTTCAACAAGTACTCAAAAAAATCTATTATCTCAGGCAGATTTATTCTCAAATGAAGAAGATGATTCTAGTGTAGAAATCAACACTAAAACTGATGTCGTTTATCCAGTTTTTGTTTCAGTGCAAAGGCAGGAGATTAATCTTGTTGCGAATGTCTTCCAAGAGAAAAATGTTGATACTATTGATAAATTTATTCTACTTTCGGTTTTTTATAGACAAATTGCTGAGGTTATCAAGTCGTCAAGCGAACAGACGATAACTGAAGACTCCATAATTGAAAAATATCCAGAGTTAGAGATTCTTGGTAAAACCGCACTTTCAAAATGGTTATTGAAGTTGGTTGATTTAGGGGTTTTGGTACGCCCCAGTAAAAAGAAAAAAGAGTATAAATTGGCTAAGTCAGTTGAGTAATGATTGCGATATAGCTATGTTGTAGTATTAGTTAAATCAAAGATCAATATTGGTAGCGTAATTTCTTTAAATTCGCCTTTGGCTCTAATAGAGAGATGCTGTGAAACATTTCTTAATGTTTCATTGATAATGAACCTGGATTGTTTGATGATGAAATTGGGTGTGAAATCCTAAAATATTTGCAGAGTTGTTTTATCAGTATTTGAGCTTAATGGTAAGGACTTGGTTTTGTTTAAATTTTTAAAAAGCTCTGGTAAGTTTTTGGCTGAATGTTCCAAAGCTGCAATAAATGGCCTTGAAAAATTCAATGAGGAATTGGATGCTATTAATCAAAAAATGGAACAATACAATAAAAAGCAGTCAATACGTATGGCTTCAACTATTGCTGACTTGAATTGTGTTTTGATTAAAGTTATTCCTAATGAATTTAATTTTTGTTCTGTACAATCAATTGATATCCTTAATGAATTACACGAATATTTTTCTTCATGCAAAGAAATAAGTGACCGAGCTGATAATTCAAATGTTGCATCGGATTTGATTATTTCGAGCCCTGATTTAGTTGAGTGGTTTGATAGCTTTAAAAAACTTCAGATTACACGAGAAGGATATCAAACTTATCTGAATAAGATAAACGATACAAACGCTGGGACTAAATCGGTTAATAAGGAGATGGGAGTCGACAATTCACTGCTAATAGCTCTCACCAAAAGTAATACCCCAACTGACCGTGAATTGTTAGTTATTAATTTCATATTTAGCGATTACTTGGGAGTTTGTGTATGTTATGAACAGATAGAGGTGGAAGTTATGCTTTTAAACTATCGTAAGAATAATATATCTAAGAAGTTGTTTGGTGGTTAAACAGGGTAAGAGCGTGAATGCTCATTTGTACAGTTCCAAGCGACTCAATATGAGTCAGAGCTATAACCAAACCGAAGAATTTTTACATTTATTTATTAATCCCAGCCCCTCAATATGACTAAGCATGCGTCATGCATGCCTTAAGCCTTAGCAGCGACTGGCTAACCGTCTCTGAGTGGGCCTGCAAGGTTGCTGAGGTTTACCCTGATTTGCTGGTTGCTGCCGATGCACAGGCAGCGAAGCATCCAAAAAACATAATGCTTCGATGCTAGTTAAGAGAACTAGCTAATTATCTTCGGAATTAATTTTTTAGACTATTTTCAATCAAAACACTAAGGAAAGGTATGAATACACAACAAGGCTTCCATGATTTATATAAAAGCATCATCCAGCAGCTCGATGAAGCTTCAGCCGAAATTACGGACCTGAAAATTGAGAACAAGGAAGGCCAGGCAAAGCTTGCCGACATCTCCAAAAAAATGACTGATATGCGGTCAGACTTTAAAGACGAACTGTTGTTTCTGGAAAAAAATTCCGAGTGGGAAAAATTTACTTTGGCATTTTTTGGTGAAACCAATGCTGGTAAGAGCACTGTTATTGAATCCCTTCGTATTTTATTTGATGAACAGTCACGGCTCGAATTACTTAAACAGAACCAGGGAGACCTCAGCAAGTTCAGTAATGATATTAACCAGCATATTGAAAAGATTAAGAATGCTTTCGCAGAAACGATGAAAATTCAGGCTGATAGATCAAATGCGCTAAATACAGACATTAAAGACCTGAAAAAAATATTACAGCAATCGAAATTGTTCAACATTGCTTTAGGCGCTCTGATTGGAGCCTCTTTGACTGGGTTGATTTTTTGGTTTATTGGAGTCTAGTACCATGAGTATAAGCAGCCAATTATCTGATGGACTTAGTGCACTAGCGGACTCATCAGTGACTCAAGCAGAACATCTTATTTCGTCAGGGCGAATTGACGGCCTGATCATTGGGACAGGGAAAGCAGATTTTACCCAAGGAAATGTTACATACAATCTTAATCTGGATAATCGAACTTTTCAGTTGATAGATGTACCTGGCATCGAAGGAGATGAGTCGAGGTTTATCAAACTAGTCGAAGAAGCTGTGGCTAAGGCTCATCTGGTAGTTTATGTAAATGGCACGAATAAGAAGCCAGAGAAAATAACATCTGAAAAAATAAAAAATTATTTACGTCGCGGTAGTAAAGTTTTTCCACTGATTAACATTCGTGGGAGTGCAGATACTTATGAGTTTCCTGAAGACAGAGAACTGTTATTAAATTCCCATGCGAAAGAAATTATTAATCAGACTACGCATGTATTAGACAATGTACTTGGCCGTTCAGCTTTGCTGCCGGGCCACGCTGTGCAAGGCTTAATTAGTTTTTGCGCGTTGGCTCATAATAACGATACAGCAACAACCTCTATTCATCCTGATCGTGAAGTTGACCTGGTAAGGCATCAGGCCAATTTCCTGAAACATTTTGGCAACCCCAGCACTATGCTCGGATTCAGCGGCATAAATACTGTTGCTGATGTTGTGCGAGGTAAGCTTGATACATATCAGGAAGACATTATCGAGTGCAATAAAGATAAAATAAAACAGTTGCTTAGCGAGACCATTAGTTCTTTACAGTCATCACTTGATGAACTCAACGATTACATCAGAAAGATGCAGCCTGAGTTTAAAAAATGTCGTACAGCTATTCAGGAGGCGATAAAAAGTTTTGAACGTATGACTTTAACCGGTCAAAAAAATACCTTTCAAAATACGTTTACACAGCTAATGGATAAAAGTGATTACATTGTTGAACAATATTTCGGAGAGGGTGATCGGATCAAATCCAAAATAGAACAAGCTTTCGAGAAACTTGCTGCAGAAGCACAGACTTCTATAGAAAAACAAAATGCTGAAAATATGCAGGATTTGTCACAAAGAATTCAAAGTGCTATCAAACGCCTGCTTGAAGATATGCAACGTGTAGAGCTGGAACAGTCCATTGCTGCGGAGGCGTTTACTGATACAAAATTCAATCATGCCAAAGGTCTTGGCTGGAATCTGGGCTTAAGCGACTTTGGCTCATTTGCTTTCCAAGTTGGAAGTTATGCTCTTTCTGGCTTTACAATCGGTTCGGCCTTTCCCGTTATAGGTAATATTGCGGGGGCAATTGGCGGTGCTGTAGTGGGCATCGTCATGGGGCTCGTTGGCCTGTTTACCAGTAAGGAAAAGCGTATCAGAAATGCGCAGTCGGAAGTTCGTGAAAAGATTGAATCGGTTTGTGAGGAAAAATTAGAGGCCATTGAAAGTAACGTTGCCAAAATCGTTGCGAGGGTTCATTCCGAAGTTGAATCTAAAGCCTTATCTGCAGTTAACACACTAGAGAACAATCTGAATATTCCGGTGCATGTTCTCGAGAAGCAGATAAAAGTTCTTACCATTATTTTGAACAAAGTCAGGGATATGAAATATGGAACAATTGAAACAGTTTGAAGTAGAGAAACAAACAGCAATTAATACTTTGCAGCAGTTGAAAGAGGTGTTAACTGAGCTTGGAGCTGTAGGAATAGACGTATCGGCTGACATCCAAAAACTAGAATCAGCATTAAACGTTATTAAAGACGATGTTCTACGGATAGCCTTACTGGGGGCTTTCTCTGATGGGAAGACAAGTGTGATAGCTGCCTGGCTTGGCAAAATTATGGCTGACATGAAGATTGACATGGATGAGTCTTCGGATCGGCTTGCTGTCTACAGGCCTGAAGGGCTGCCGGAGAAATGTGAAATTGTTGATACTCCAGGCCTATTTGGCGATAAACAAAAAGAGGATAACGGTCACCATGTAATGTATGAGGATATTACTCGTAAATACATATCAGAAGCTCATTTGATTCTGTACGCAGTGGATGCTACGAATCCTCTGAAAGAAAGCCATAACCAAATTGCGCACTGGGTGCTGCGAGATTTGAATAAGCTTAGTTCTACAGTCTTTGTCATTAACAAAATGGATGAAGTGACAGATCTGTCGGATCCGGTGTTGTTTTCCGAACAGGCAGCCATAAAAACCGAAACTCTTAGAGGGAAACTCAAGCGGGCGGCAAACTTGACCGATGAGGAAGTAAAAGCGCTCCGTATAGTTTGTATTGCGTCCAATCCCAATGGCCGCGGTTTACCATTTTGGTTTGAAAAGCTTGATGTATATCGAAACCGCTCTCGTATAGATGAGCTTAAAAAAACAACAGCAGCAATTTTAGATAGCAACGTACGTAGTTCTATCATTGCAAAAACCGGTTTGGATGTGGTTGCAGATGTTGTTAGACAACGGGTTGCTGATGCGCAGGAATCAGTGGCCGAGCTTGAAACTTTCGCCAAGCAACGTGAGCAGGAGTGTGAAAGAATTCGTGAGGATATGCAGAACGGCACAAGGGAAGTGAAACGCTTGGCGCGTCAGCTTTTTACTGAACTTGATAGCTTAGAAAAGCAGCTTATGGGAAAGCTCCGTCCTTTATCTTTTGAGCAGCTTCGTCCTTTTATGGAGGATGAGATTGGTTATTCTGCAGATAATATTGGCTATAAGCTCTCGACCAAAATAAAAACAGTTGTTGATTCTTACTACGATCAAACATCTATGATCACATCGCGATTAAACCAAGAAATCAATAGTCAGTTCGATTCAAGCGCGAGCTTCTTGGATTCATTAGGCTGTGATGCAATGAGGTTCGTTGGCGGAGGTCTATCAAAAGTTTCGAAGATAAGCCCAGAAGCAATAAAAACAACTATTTTCGCGGCTAGAGATCTGTTAGCTAAAACCACAGGTGTGATTTACAAATTCAAACCTTGGCAGGCCTCTAAACTTGCTGCAGGTATCAGTAAGTGGGCAGGGCCTGCTGGTGTGGCTTTTAGCCTGACTTCTGATTTATACAGTGCTTATAAAGAAAGTGAGTTGGAAGCCGAGCTTAAAGAAACTAAAAATGAAATTGGTACCATGATCAAAGATGCTTTCAAAGATCTTTATGATATTTTGAGTGATGATCAAAAACTATTCGATTTCTTTGCGCCACAGATGAAAACATTTGAACAGCTGATATCAGAAAGTGAGTCGCAAGTGAAAGAAATAAGAGCTAGCCAACTATTAGTTCAATCTATTAGTGCAAAGCTAAAGCTTTTACCCAACCATAAAAATTAACAACCGAGCATATCACCAATATTTTTACCAACCATACAACTCACCATCTGTACATGAGAGGGTGAGTTGAGTTACGACTGATGTCGCATAAAAATAAATTATGCTTGCCAAGGATTGATTCTTGATTAGGAATACTAATGCCAATTCAAACCCCAGCTCTTAAACTCACTTGCTCATCATGCGGTTGGACAAAGCTTTTCCCACCGATGGGAGATGTCCGCTATCCTGGTCAGGTGCCTGACAAGTGTCCGACTTGTGGCAGCGAACATTTAAAACAAGTTCAACCTAATTTCGCTGAGAAGATGCTCGCGAACGTTCTTAAAAAATGATGATTATCTGGATCTAGTGATGGCTTTATTTGAAATAGATTGTACAAAAGAACTCGATCAAGTTCACACGGTGGCTAAAAAGATTATCGATGATGATGTATCGCCGATGATTGACCAGAAAATTGGCTTAATCAACAAACACGCCGACGAATTAATGCGAAAGTCAGCATTTCAGGTGGAATTTCTAGCCAAAGAAATGGTGAAAGAAATTGAATTACAACGAGAAAAGCTGGTTGCTGACGTGACCAAAATTGGCGTGATTTTACTGCTTGGTCTGACCATTTGCAGTGCTGCGCTTATCTGGTTGTTCTTCTTTCTAAAAGATGGCGCTCAGCTCTAAATCACAAATGCCGAAGTAGGTTAAGCGCTCCATGGAAAGTCACAAAGAAAGGGAGGTTTATGCCACTTGATTTAACCAACACTCTGGTTGTAGGGATTTCAACGACAGCGCTCTTTGATATGAGCGAATCCGACCAGATTTTCAGGGATGCGTTGAAAAACGACCCTGATCAAGCGATTGAGCTGTTTCGCAGCTACATGCGCAAGCACGAGGATATTCCACTTGAACCTGGAACTGGCTTTCCATTAGTTAGTGCTTTACTTGGCTTAAACCAATACAAACTACCCGATGAATCACCTTTGGTTGAAGTGGTGGTGATGTCAAAGAACAGTCCGGATACTGGCTTGCGAGTACTGAACAGTATTCGCAACCATAAGTTGGATATCACTCGTTCAGCTTTTACCGCGGGTGAGTCTGCGGCGGACTATGTTGATGCATTTGGTGTTGATCTGTTTTTAACGACCGATGCCAATGATGCGCAAAAAGTCATTGATTCCCGTCACTGCGCGGCTGCAATTCTCAAACCTCCGCCGCGTGACAGTACGCCAATTCCGGAAGGCCAAGTAAGGATTGCTTTTGACGGTGATGCGGTGCTGTTTTCTGATGAAAGTGAATTAGTTTACAAAACTCAGGGGATGGTGGCCTTTCATGCACAGGAAGATGCCATGCAAAATACGCCAATGGCGGAAGGGCCCTACGCAGCACTTTTGAAAAAGCTGGCGAAACTACAAGACCGTCTGCCGATGCGTGTAATTAAAACTCTTCGAGCCTGGGGGGTCTATGTTGATGAGGCCTTTTTTCTTGGCGGCCTTGGTAAATCTGAGTAGTTCTGGTATGCAAGCACTACATATTCCGAAGGTAGATGTTGCATCGACCGAACAGCATGCATTGCAGGCGCAACCAGAGCAAACCGATAAAGCGGAAGATTTATGAGTACTCAGCTATCGATCAACGAAAAGTATCTGCATGCCTTAAGCCTTACCAGCGACTGGCTAACCGTCTCTGAGTGGGCCTGCAAGGTTGCTGAGGTTTACCCAGACTTGCTGGTGGCTGCCGACGCCCAAGCTGCCAAGCAGAAAAATGACACCACAGGTCTTCGCGAAATTGCCGCAAGATTAAGTTCACGTTTATCCAGCGGTGGATTTGGCGCTTCGGTTGAAGTTGATGCTAGCGAGCGGCCGAAAAAAGTTCGCTTTTTGACAGTGGTTGAGCAAAAGGAACATGAAGCGCAAGAGGTGGAAGAAGACTTAGCACCACTGCGCCGTATCGACATTATCAAACGCGACAGTGAGCAGCTGAGCGTTGCCGAGCAATACCGTATCGATGAGTTCGAAGCCATTAGCCGCCAACTGAAAACTTACTTTGGGTTGGACTTTGAAGTCGACCATGCCACGGCATTGTTAAACCCCAAAACACCGGGCAAACACCACCCAGACAATTTGCAACTGCTGCTCAAAAACCACAACGGCAAAAAGAACGCCAGCAACTGGCCACGTTTTAGCCTCGCCGAGCAAAAACAATACATTGAGGCCGCCATCACTTTGCAAAGCCTGGTCGCAGCGAGGATGAATGTAGAGGTTGTCAGCAGCGTGAAAGATTCGCTGTTGCAAAGGCTTGAAGCGGTTTACTAATCAATAGAGTTGTTCACCGATAGAAAGTTGTTATTCATAGCCATTCGAATACGGATTTAACGCAAGGAGCAAAAATGCAGGTAAGTAGTACACCAAAAGTAGTGAAAGTAAACACAACTAAAGCTGCTAAATCAGTCATTAAACCCAACTCTATGCAACAACGTGTCACTAAGTTGTTGGCTCAGTTGGGGGAGGGTATGCACGAGCGTGAACAGGTGCTTGCTATAGCCTTATTGGGCGCCATAGCGGGCCACAATACTTTTTTGTATGGCCCGCCCGGTACGGCAAAAAGTCTTATTTCGCGCCGTTTGGCTGCTGCGTTTGACCAGCCAAACTATTTTGAATACCTGATGAATCGCTTTAGCACCCCCGAAGAAGTGTTTGGTCCTGTGTCTTTGAAAGCGTTAAAAGAAGACCGTTACATTCGTCAGATTGACGGCTATTTGCCCACGGCAGATTTTGCTTTTTTAGATGAAATATGGAAATCGAGCCCGGCAATTTTGAATAGTCTGCTTACCATCATCAATGAACATCTTTTTAAAAATGGTCCGGAAAGGGTGGCAGTACCATTAAAATCTTTGGTTGCAGCATCAAACGAAGTGCCTGCGGAAAATCAGGGGCTTGATGCGTTATTTGATCGTTTTATCATCCGTTTGGTTGTGCCGCCTATTACTCAGGAGGACAATTTCACCAGGCTTTTGAACACCAAACCACGCTCAGACAAGCAAGTGATCGAACCAAGTTTATTAATTCATTACGACGAGCTATCGAAGTGGCGTGAGAAGTTGCATGAGGTGACGCTCAGCGACGATACCTTACTGATTATTCGATATATTCGCTTGAAACTGGCGGAACGTTTTGACGAGCTAAAGGTGTATGTATCGGACAGGCGCTGGCAACGAGCTGCTATGCTGCTAAAAGCCTCAGCCTTTTGTAATGACAGAGCAACAACCAACCACAGCGATGCGTTGTTGTTAAAGCATTGCTTATGGACAACACCAGAGAATCAGCCTTTGGTATCTGAACTTGTGCATGACGCTGTAAAGGCTTGTGGAGTTGCAACAGATGTCGACCTTGCGCAATTAGATACAGAAAAAGACACCCTGGACAAAGAGATAAACCGCGAGCTTTTTCACTCTGAAGACGTTTATGACACTGCAGTCCTTAAAGATGGGAAAACTTACTTTAAAGTGAAGGCAGTTTTTAAAGACAAGTATCGACCTGACTATTTCCCTGTGTTTAAAGAAGAATTGTATATCTTGATTGAGGAGTTTAAAGGGACAAGAAAATTCAATCCGCTCGATGCTTCTGGTAATGAAATCTCTAATATTACAGGGCAGTTCAATGGACAGGGTTCATGTATGTTAGTTCATTATATGAATGACCGTGAAAGTCATGTTTTTACGCCCAAAGTCATGTTTAAAAAAGGCGACAAGAAAAAGGATATCAATGAGCGTTTGGTTAAGTCCCTTGCTGGGTCTGTTGAAAACTTACGCCATTCGCTGAAGCGGACTTTGACACAGGTACAGGCCAAATACGATGTGCTAACCACTGAACTGGCAAGCCCTTTTGTAAAGTTCGCTGAAACTGACATAGCGTTAGCCGCAGTGGTATCGCAAATTGATCAAATTAAACTTCGTATTGTTGATTGCGAGCGGCTGGAGTCGTTATGTCGGTAAAAGCTGTTGACGTAAAAGTGGCTCAGGTTGAACAGACTGTTTTAGAGCAGTTTCAGCCGTTATTTAGCCAATGTTCTGCTCTGCAGCGGCAGTTAAAAGACAAAACGATGTTGTGGCAGAATGATGCGCTACATTATTTGCAAACGAAAAATCCCTATCGTTCTTTTCAGCAAGAACTAGCAAACTGGCAGGCGAATCAAAAGCAGCCGGCCTTGATTACTAGTACTTTGGTTAAGAGTTATCAAAAGTTTTGTCTTGGAGCCAAGCTTCCTTTTGATGATAAATTCTGGGCTGACCAACTAGAGGTTGCTCAGCAGGATCAGGCAGCAGCCTTGTTGGCTAAGCAATTGCTCTGCAATGATTGGCAAAAAAAGCTAGATCAGACGATCAATAGCTGGTATTCGGAGCAGTTGAGCAAGCTGAGCGATGTGCTTCGGGATGAACTCGACGACTGGCTGAAGGCGCTAACAAGATTTCAAACCAGATTAAGCCAGCTAAATTCTGTGTCTGCGACCTGGTTAAACAGGCTAATCGCTCAGCTGTCTGGAAAAAATGTGGTACACATGACGCAGTGGTGTGAGGTGTTGGCTCAGCTGTCTGAGCAACTAGACTCGCTGGGTTTAGAACCTGATATCTGGCTTCATTCCAGTATTGATAATTTAGATATAGCCAGCCTGCAAACCTTGCAGCAGTGGGCCACTTATTTAACCAGAGACGTTGGTGCACAAAAAGTTGCTGATATGTTAGGCCGGATGAGTCAGGCGGAATGGTCTGAGCAAGTCGCTGTGGTGAAACAAAGCATCAGTTTGAGAACCCCTGTCATTGATCTGAACTCGAAAGAGGAAATTATTGGTTTGCGGCTGGGGAAAGATTTGGAGCATGCGCTACCTTCGGAGTTGGCATTGATGGCTGATCCTGACACTGCCATTTTGTTTTATTTGAAATACCTTGAGTCTAAGCTGGTTTGCTTCGAGTTACAGGGGCAGGCCTATCAGGATGAGATTACTGAAATTGATGTGGAAACCACACAACAGGCAGAAGATGCCAAAGGTCCAATGATCTTGTGTATTGATACCAGTGGTTCAATGGCCGGAGAACCAGAGGATATGGCCAAAGCTATGGCACTTTATCTGGGAACAAAGGCCTTGGCGGAAAAGAGACCTTGTTACGTCATTAATTTCTCTAATGCAATCAACACTTTTGAAGTCAATGCACAGAATGGTCTACCTGACCTAATTCAGTTTTTACAAAGCTCATTTCATGGTGGGACAGATGCCGCACCAGCACTTTGCCACGCTTTAGAAATGCTTAAACAAAACAATTACCTAAAAGCTGATGTGCTGATGGTGTCGGACTTTATTATGCAAAAACTACCCACAGCGTTACTGAGTGAAATCCAGGCACAAAAGGAACTAGGCAGCCGGTTTAACTCTTTGGTGATTGGCGATGTCTTTTTAACAGACAGATTAAAGACTCTGTTTGATAAGGAATGGGTCTACGACCCCTATAGCCATAAAGTGCACGAAGTTATTGGTTTTGCCAAAGATGTGGCTACTGGCCTAAGAGCTTAATATTGAAACAGTTAAAATAGTGAAGTAAAGAATGAAGTTACAATGTTCTGGCACTAACGCCATGTGCAAATGGCTAAAAGCCGATTTTCCCCGTCTGCCTAATGAGCCGGGTAAACAAGCTGGTGTAAATTCCATTTTAAGCAGCGCTGAGCAGATGTGCTGGCAGCTGCATATCATCGAAAACGAATACCGGTCCTGGCATAAAACCATTATTGCGACAGAGGCCAATAGCCGTTTTACTGTGTTTCTGCCTGTTGATCTAGTGATGCCGATGGAAAAACTGACTCAGCGTTTGCAAATGCAGTGGCAGTTTGTGTTGGCCGAAAGTTTGCAGGAACTTCGTTTAATGCCTGGCAGTGATATCGCATTGTTGCTTAGTAATCTGAATGAAGCTGATTTATTCGGCAACTGTGAAACGCACTGGGTAAAAAACACCGACCGCAGTGTCAATGGCCATATCACTGATGCAGGCTTGTGGGTTACTCAAACTCTGGCAAACCAAAAGCAACAACAGCTTTCGGCTGAACTAGCACTGGATTTGGCCATTTATTTAAACACTCAGCCCAAACGCGCCAATAAAAACAGCAGCCGCTTTGTTCCGGCTGAAGTTTTACTGCGTTATTGCCAAAGCTTAATAGCCGGGCCTGCAGAAGCAGCTAAAGCTCACTCTACTAACATGGCATCAGTTCAGAGTGGTAAGGGCAACAACAGCCAGAGCAATGTAGTTTATTTAAAAGATTATAAAAAGTAATCAGCGATTTATAGCGTTAGCCAGCATTGCATTTTATTCAATATAAGGACAAAACATTGGGGCAAAGCAGTACTTATGTTGAGCAGCGCAGGCGTATAGAGCCGCATTGGTTGATGCGTTTATTTGGTGCCAGACCAGTTAGCTTGGTTTTAAGCCAAAACCAACTGCTGTTAGAAACAACAGAAGGCCATTCAGTAGTCGTATTACCTGAATCTTTGGCTGATCAGGGGGCGCATAGCTCTGGTCTGTTTTTCTCTTCCCTTCGCTTTACAACACCCGGCGGCAAAGTTCGGATAAAAGGCTTAGCAAAACCTGCCGCGGCCGCGCATTTTGTCTGGCTGCAGCGGCACTTGATAGCTCAGCTTGAACCTGTAATGGCAAACACAGCGGCTGAAATTCAACAGTTATTAAATGCCGGATATCCCAAAGCTTCACGCTTAAGCAAGGTGGTTTTTTTAGCCAGACAAGCCGTGGCTCGTTTTCAGAAATTACCGGCTAAAACCGACTTTGCAGATATAAATTTTACGCCTTTTGAAACTCTGCTATTTCAGGCCAGTTGGACAGAGCCAGACTTTCGCCTCCTGCGTGAGCGTTATGTACAGCAGCAGTTAAGCCATTATCAGCATTATTTTGATCGGGTCGAAAGAAAGCCTCTGACATCAAAGCAGCGCGAAGCCTGCGTTATTGATGAAGACAATAATCTGGTGTTGGCAGGCGCGGGTACAGGAAAAACCAGCACCATGGTTGGGCGTGCCGGGTATTTGCTACAAAGCGGCCAGGCCAGGGCAGATGAAATTCTAATGCTGGCCTTTGCCAATAAAGCCGCCACAGAAATGCAGGAGCGTATTGAAAAACGGCTTGGTGATTGTGGTATTAACGCCAGTACTTTTCATAAGCTGGGTAAAGACATTATTGCAGCAGTCGAAGGCAAGCAACCCAGTTTAACTCCGCTGGCTGAGGACGATAAATTACTGGCAAAACAGGTCAATGGCTGGTTTGAGCAGCATTTAAAACAACCTGCGTATCAACAACTGGTGCTGGATTATTTTCAGCGCTATTTATACCCGGTGAAAAATGCCTTTGATTTTAAAACCGAAGGCGAATACTTCGACTACATTCTGGCGAATGACATTCGCAGCTTGAAAAGCGAGAGAGTAAAAAGTTTAGGCGAGTGTTTGATTGCTAACTATCTGCTACGACAAGGCATTGAATACCAGTATGAAGCCGCTTACGAACATCCCACGGCCACTGTATTTCATCGCCAGTATCAACCGGATTTCTATTTACCGGAGCAGGGTATTTACATTGAGTTTTATGGTATCGACCGCAGCGGTAATACAGCGCCATATATCAACAGGCAGCAGTATCACGACGATATGGCCTGGAAGCAGCAGTTACATCAACAGCACGGCACTAAACTTATCACTCTTTATCATTTTCAGCATACCGAAGGCACTTTGTATCAACAGCTTGACCGGCAACTGGCTGCGTTTGGTGTAAAACCCGATCCGCTACCTGCAGAAGCCGTGTTAGAAACGTTACGGGAATTTGGAGCCATTTCAGCTTTTGCCGTGCTGCTGGCGGATTTACTCAAGCGCTACAAGGCCAACTGTTATGAAGCGGGTCAGTTGGACCAAGCTATAGCCGCAGCTGCTAACCCGGAGCAGGTTCAGGCGGCCCTTGCTTTGCTGTTACCTGTGGTCGATAACTACCAGCAGCTATTGGCGCAGCATCAACACATCGACTTTGACGATATGATTGGCAAAGCCATCGGATATGTCAAAGCAGGCCGCTTTAAAAGCCGCTGGCGTTATATTCTGGTGGATGAATTTCAGGATATTTCAGATGCCAGGGCCAGGTTGATCCGTTATTTACGAAACACTGTGGCTGATGCCTCTTTGTTTTGTGTTGGCGATGACTGGCAGGCTATCTATCGTTTCACCGGCAGCGATCTGCAATTTACCACCGCTTTTACCCAGCATTTTGGTGCCACTTGCACTACAGCACTGGATTTAACTTTTCGTTTTAATAACAGCATCAGTGACGTGGCTTCGCGCTTTGTGTTACAAAACCCGAAGCAAGTGCGCAAACAACTGCATACACATAGCAGCGTGACTAAAGCCGCAGTGTCTTTATTTCGTGCAGACAACAGGCCCAATGCCGCCGCACCAGACCGGCTTGACACAGTACTGGCGAAACTCAATAGCATGGCTACAGCAGTCAGTACTGTGTATTTGCTGGCGCGTTTTGGTTTTCATCTGCCCGATAAAGCAGAACTGAACCGGCTGAGAAAACAGTACAAAAATTTACAACTGGAAAGCTATAGTATTCATGCTTCTAAGGGCAAAGAGGCCGATTATGTAGTGGTGTTGGGGCTGGAAAGTGGCAAACACGGTTTCCCGTCACAAAAACAAACTCATCCTTTGTTGGAAGCCTTATTACCAGCGCAGGAAGCCTTTGATTATGCCGAAGAGCGCCGATTGTTTTACGTGGCTTTAACCCGCGCCAGGCACAGAGTTTATCTGGTGACCGATATGGCTGTGGCGTCAGAATTTGTGGTGGAGCTACTAAAAGAAAACTATCCGGTAGAACTGAATGAGTTTGAAACCTCCTTGAGTCAACAGCTGTTTCATTTGATCAAATGCATGAAATGTAAAACAGGCAGTATGGTGGCCAGATCAGGAAAAACCGGCACATTTTTCGGCTGTACTAAATACCCTTTGTGTAACCACATGGAGCGAGGCTGCGGCAAATGCAGCTCTCCTATGCAGCGTAAAGGCAGGTTTAAAGTCTGTCTGAGCGACAGCTGTGGCAATTGGGTTCCCGTTTGCCCAAAGTGCGGAGCCGAAATGACTCATCGAACAGGCCCCTATGGGACATTCTGGGGGTGCAGGAACTATCGCAAAGAAGGGGAGAGTTGTGGGCATAAAGAGCAGGAGATCAGTTTTAGACCTGAAAAAATGATGCATTGATGCAACGTGCTTCTGGGTTTAAAGTTTTTTGTAACGGAGCAACACTGTGGTACAAGGTAAATTGCTTTTGGTAAAGTAAATGGTCGGGCAGCCGTGTCATTTCTCCAAATAAAAATATAAGAGTCTGGTGATTTCTACACAGTAAATTTGACGTAATCAAAGCGACGAAGTTATACGAAAAGAAGAAGGTGTATGAGTTACTTTGGAATCAGAGCGCGCCTGATTCTACTGGTATTGGCGACCAGCCCTTGTTGGTAGACAGTAGATGCAGTGCCAATTCTAGTGTCCCAAACGCTTCAAGCAAAGTAATACAAATCAAGGTACAAGCCAAGCCAAAAGAAAGCAAGTTAGACAAAGAAGCGATATGATGAACGATAAGAAACGCGAGGCCTTGATGAAGTTAAAGCGTCTGACGGATGAACGTAGAAGTCAGATGAATAGCGGTGTTGCTCCTGAAATGTTTCTTGCTGTCGCTCAGGTTTACGCGTTTTCAAATTCAGATGGGGTTGTGAAGTTTGCACAGTGGGTGCGTGACGTGATTATGTCGACTCGCACTCTTGGTATTGATGACGATAGCGTGAAGCCGTTTTTAAAAGAAGCCTATGGTGCGATGGCTGCAAACCCTGAAAAGTATGGCATTTCAGATGAAGTTGCCGATACTATGGATGCACCGCGCGACATCCGCAAAATGGATATTACCGCATTACTTAATGAGCTGTAGTAGAGCAATGACACCGAATCAGATCAAAAAAATTAGGGTGAATCTGGAGAGCTTGATCAAAGCACAGAACCTATTGCAGTACAACACAATGAAGATAAGCGGGGAACTGGAGCCGTTCTTGGACAATCTGATAGCAGAGTTCGTGCAGACAGTGGACGAGAGCAGGCATCAGATAGTGGACCATTACTCAAGGCAGCAGATGCCGGACAAGGTGCAGCTGATGAACAATGAGTTTCTGCGAGCCGAGAACGAAGCACTCAACCAAGTCGCCGAAAGGATAATGGCAATTACCTAATTAAGTCAGGAGAGTTAAAGCTGGTTGTTGGGCGTCCACCGTTGATTAGGACGCAGTTATAGTTCAGCTTGTCCAAAAGATTACCCTAAACATCGGTGGAGATGGCAAGTTATTGCAATAAAGGCACTAGCTTGTTTAGCAGTTTGTTTTCTATACTAAAGATTAAACCTTGTTTTGGCCCGAGATTGCGCTAGGGGATTCTTTGAATTGATTGGTCTGCGCCCTTTCCCAGAGCAAGGTTTTTTTAAATAATCCGCTCGGTTAGATGGTTTGTTAAACGACTGCATCGAAAAGCTCGAGCAGTGCAATGATTCATTAAGGTCCATACCAACATCATCTTCAGCAAACAAACCATTGCTCCGTCGCGCACTTGTCTTGTTAACAATGTTTTTATTAAATACCCTGAATTAGTTGAGAGTTTTGACAAGTAAGATGCAGTTCGTAATGCGCTGAGAGTGGATTGTCTCAGTAAATCAGTAGATATTAAAAAATTTGGAGGTGTTTATGCCATCTATTCATTTTGTCGAGCGAGTTAAAAATTACGGTGTAGCTAATGAACAGACAGGCGAATGGTTCACTGGCAATTGGAGAATTACGTATAAAACTGCCGAAAAGCTCATAGGAGCCGATGTCTATTTGCATTCAGGACAGAAGACGCCATCTTTCATCGGCGGGAGAATAGTCAGCTTTCGGTTGAACCCAACCAATCCTAAAAGAGTTATTTTTCACTTTATCAAGTTAGATAGCCATGAGGGTGTTGTAACGCCAAAAGAAGGCTGGGGCAATGAGCAAAAGAGAATTTGGGACTAGCTGTCCTTACTTTTCGTATTAGCCAGATATGTTATCAGCTTCGTGGAGGAGGAACTGACGCTAATTTCGCCTTTAGCCTTTAAAATTCACCGCATCAATACGCTTAGCAACCTCATACAAGTCGCCAAATCTGCCTGATGAAATAACTTCAAGTGGTGAGCGGCCTGCAAAGTAATCATTGTTGTTTTCCAGGCGCATAAAGCCGCTAACGTTAGCTGGGTTGCTAAACACAGTACGTAAAGACTGATGGATATTTAAAAGGCAGCTGATACGTTCAAACTGGTCGTCATTTAGTTTTGTGGTGTCAGGATTTGCCTTAAATTTGTGGTAAGACGATTTAGAAAGCTGCAGGATATTTTGGCTTTGTTGGGCGCTGGAACCCCATGATGCGAGGATTTTGTCAGCAGTTTGAAAACCTGTCTTGGCCAGTGTTTTAGGATCAAAACTTGTTGATTTAGTCAGATTCATTGTGCTCCGCTTCCTGTGTTCTTTTGCTTAATGCTAGCCTTTGTGGTGGGCGGCGTAAAGTACTGCCCGACAGTCTGGTTTAAGATTTTTCGATGTCTCTAAAGAATAATCTTAAGTGGCCTATACAGTTTTCGGAGTTTTGAATTATATGCTCCGGCACTATCAGCTCGTTCCCTGAGCGATAGAGAGGTTGCACCATGCCATACAACATAGTGTTTTGAAGCCCTAAGGGAGTTTGTTGCATGAGAAATAGTTGTTTAAGTTGTTCTTGAATAGCTTCCCAATAGCCTACCGTGCTCACCATCCATTCGTAGGGATCAGCGGAGGGCATCAGCAGGAACTCGTTATACGTCATCATTTCTTCGCAGCAAATAATAGTCGTGGCTGTGTGTTGTAGCGGGATTTTGATCATAGCCAGATTACTCCTGGTTTTGTTGTGACAAAGAGGTTAGTACTGAGTTTAAAGCGTCAAACTGCTCAGCAGAAAACAGCTGCTTTACACTATTGTTGGTGCGCCATAGGTGGGCCAGATTGGTTAGATTCTCCCGGCCAGACTTCAGCACCAGGTCAAATACTTGTTCGTAACGCAGATATGGCAAAGCTTGTTCGAGCATAGATAGGCCATCGGGTGCCAGAAAAACACAGCGGGTGATGATGCGTAGCAGCCAGAGTACTTCAGCGTAAAAAGTCGGCATGACCTCGCACTGGCAAAAGGCCAAAGTGTTGAGTACAGGATGTGTTGGTGCTTTGCGGATAACCAATTGAGTGGCCAGATAAAAAAAGGGCCATAACTCATAAAACTGTTGGGCTTTGTTGTTGCTGCGTTTTATCCCATTCTCTGTAAAGCAGCAGTCGCTCGCGCTACTAGTAACTTGTTGAAAGAAGCCTGCTTGCAACAGGTTCAACAGATCTATGGCTTCGTTCATTGCCTCAGTCGATACAATGATCTGCTCTGCAAAGGCCCAGTCTTTTAGTTGTTGCTGTAAAGCCGGGTAGGGAAAGTGCAGCTCATCCATAAAGGCCTGAATACGCTGCTTGTCGTCTTCACTAAATGCTGTGTGGATAAGCTGTAGCTCTTCGTTGCTCAGTTGACGCTGCAACCGCTCGGTTAAAATACGCAGTATTAGCGACAGTGATGAATAACCATGGTCCTCCTTTCGAACCCTATACAAAATAGCCAGTAGTGAAGGGTTCTCCTGGATGTCCCATTCGGCAAAATCCATTGTTATGCCGCGATACATCGACTGCAGCATTCCTGCTTCCATACAAAATCCGCACATAGCCTTACCCCCACTGCTTGACTGAACTCAGCTTATCAGTAGGTGCGACGTATTGTGTCGCAGCGCTGGCTATAGTGAGCCTTAAGTGCTTATAACGGAGTAAGAAATGGAATCATTACCTGTAGTTGCGGTGATAGGAGTTGGTAGTTTGGGCTGTTATATAACCAGTGCAATTGTTTCGCATGGAGTATCAGAGGAAATCGTAGAAGAATTTTCGTTTGATCCGGTTCGAGCAGGCATTCGCAGCATTTACCTGCATAAAAGTGGAAGAATTCTGCAGGAGGCTGAGCCAGAAGTTTGTTTTCAGTTGAAGCCTGATTCCAAAGACGAAAACTACCAGTTGCAAAGCTCGGATTTTGAGCGGTTAAAGCAACAACTTCAGCAGGCCGATATGGTGTTTCTTGTCGGGGCTTTGGGTGGAAATAATGGCGAAACTATGGTGCAGCTTGCCGCCTTGTGCTGCGACTGGAAAATTCCGGCTGTTGGTTTTGTAGTATTACCCTTTCTATTTGAGGGCAAACCGAAGCTGCACCAGGCAACTGTCGACTTAAGCCGATTAGAGCAGCTATGTATGGGCGTATTGAGTTTTCCAAACGACAAACTAAAGCTGGTGCTGGGGGCGCAAGCGCCGCTTGAGCAATCTCTGGATGCCAGTAATAAGTTTTTGGCAAAGCTGCTTGCGAAGTTGCATCAGATGTTGACGACTCCAGGCTTTATAAACCTCGATTTTAACGACGTTTTAGCTGTGCTTTCGGCTCAGGGTAAAGCAGTGGTCAGTATCACTGAGCTGGCCGTTTCAGATGAAAGCCAGAATTTAGACAAAACCATGGAGCAGTTGATTAACGAGGGCATTCAGTGTTCTTTAGCTGATGTTCAGCACATTAATACAGCAACAGCGTTGGTATGGTATTTGGAGGTTCCGGCCAATTTTCCGTTGCAGTGTTATGTGTTGCTTGGGGATTTAGTGGCGCAACGCTTTCCTTTTGCGACAACCATTATTAGTGGTTTAGATACCAGCTGTGCAGGGTGGTTAAAGCTGACTTTTATTGCGACTGGCATGTCTAAGTTAAAGACTGTTTAGTAACGAGCGTTAAACACAGTAGTTTTTAAGAAAAAGGTCGAGCAATGAGTAACATAATTAAAATGATCGGACATCTTCAATCACCCAAAGAGCTGCTTTTAGCCTATGAAGCTATCAAACAACGAATGCAGGATTTGGGGTATTCATCAAGCCATACCGATCCGGTTGGCCAGTATGCAGAGCATTTAGTGGCAAAACTTTTTTCAGCACAACGCACACGAAATGGCACTGCTGGCTGCGATCTGATATCGCATGACAACGTCAGAATTGAAGTAAAAGGCCGGGTTGCACGACGAGATGGTTACGTCCCGAAGACCTACATCATGGATTCCAATGTGCAATCCCAGTTCGATTACCTGGTCTATATCGTATTTGACAAAAACTATGAGGTTCTTCGTGCTGTTGGCATGACTGTGGAATTGTTCAAGCAAGTGGCAAACTACGTTAAACATGTCAACTCTGCGGGAAAATGGGTGTACAAAGCCAGCGAAAAGAATATGCAACAACCTGGTGTAGATGATTTAACGCAAGACCTAAGAGAGTTAGGCGAATAGGTGCTAGCTTACTGAAGGCCAGCTGCGTTTCACAATTAGGTGCGAAGCTTGCCCGTAGTTTTAAATCCGAGACATCCTCTAAAAACTATTCTGCTTAAAACAGGAATTCGTTTATAAGTAAGCTATTGAGAGTCTTTCTTAATTCCCCTGCTGTTCATGGAGTGAACTGGATGATGTTGTTGGATGTATCGTCTCTGCGCTTTTTTTCACCCTGTCTGTTGTTTACTAACCGCCGCCGTTTCTCTGAAATAGCGCCAGTGCTTGCCTTGTGGTTGGTTGTGGCTATTAGTTCAGTAACGTCCTTTGCTGTTCTTGCCAAAGAACCTTTTAGTCTTGCTGAAATTCAGGCTGAGCGGCGTGAACTGGAGACGGTTTCTGCGGCAGATAGGGAAGGACTCATTCAGGACATTGACCAGCGCATTACTGACGCCAACGACGATCATGTGCGTCGTGCGGCCCTCTATATCCTCAAAGCCAATGTACTTCAGCACCATGGTCTGGCAGTCATAGAAGATAATATCGCTGAGGCACTGTTGTTAATTGATGAGCAAACACAGCCTGAGTTGTATCTCTATGCCATGGTCGTTAAAAGTTACGGCATGTATATCTATCAAAATCAGGCTGAGCAGGCCGCAATAGTACTGGAAAAAGTGCAGCAGCACCCTGCATTAAAAAATGATCTTTATGTGCAGGTACAGGGCTTGTCTAGTTTATTAGAAGTCTATTACGAGCTGAAAGATTTCAACAAAATTGCTAAACCCCTATTTCAGTTAGCCAGAACATTAGCATCAAAAGAGATGGCGCCCGAATATCAAGGCTTTTTCAAAGAGCTGGACGCTGAACTGGCTTATCACTGCGCCTTGATTGGTGATAGCAAGAAGGCGATAGCCAGTTACAGAAAAATAATCACCGACAGTAAATTGAAAGGGCAAACTGAAAATATCGCTGTAGCCAACTGTAATATCGCGAATATGTATTTCCTGCCGTTGGCAGAAAAAATACAGTATGCCAAAGCTTCACTTGCCGCGGCCCGCAACTTGCCCTGCTCGGATTTGATGGAAAAGCTGGTGCTGTTAGACGAGGTACAGCAAGGCAATCTATCCAATATCGCACGCTTGTCGCAGTTTCATTCAAATCAGCAAATGCCGGGCTTGAACCAACGTTCTGCTTATTATGCGGGTTTAGCTTATCTGCAATTAGACGACCTAGCTGGCGCGCAGCGCATGGCAAATCGGATGACGGATCCCAAGAACTGGGAACGGTATGATTTGCTGCAAAAAATTTATGAAAAGCAAGGTAATTACCGGGATGCCTTTGCTGCAAGTCAGCGCTTTCATCAACTGCGAGCAGAAAAAGATGCGGATGCCAGAGCGTTGATGCTTAGCAGCTACCAAACCCGTTTAGAGATGGCACAGGAAGATACTATTGCAGCAGAACAAGCCAAGCAAGCCGAGCAGCTTCACGCTGCTGAACAAAAAGCCGAAACGCGTTTGCAGTTGATGCTGACCGTCATTGTTGCTGGTGTGGGGATCACCTTAGCTTTAACAATTTACCTGTACCGCAGTCGTCAGTTGCAACGAAAACTTCAGCAGTTATCTGATACAGATCCATTGACCGGCTTACTCAATCGCCGGGCATTTTTGCGCCAGGCTGAGCAGTTAAAACTATTGGCCGAACGGCAGCAGTTCCCGCTCTCTGTCGCACTTATTGACCTCGATTTTTTTAAACAAATTAATGATAAATACGGTCATCAGACAGGCGATACTGTGCTTCTTGCCTTCGCTGAGGCTGCGAACAGCACACTCCGACAAACAGACCTATGCGGGCGCTTCGGGGGGGAAGAGTTTATTCTGCTTACGACCCAGCAAGATACCACTGCCTTCGCCGCATCTTTACAGCGGCTGCAGCAATGCTTTGCCGAGCTTTGCGTAAAGGACAACCAGTTAGGTTTTGCCGTGAGTTTCTCTGCAGGTATTGCTACTGTGCTAGAACATAGTACAGAATGGAATCAGGATATTGAAGAGGCGATTCGCCAGGCTGACGAGCAACTATATCGTGCCAAATCCAATGGCCGACAGCAGGTTTGTACAGAGGATTTATGTTTGCAGCTGGTGAGTGCATGAGGGCAGACACTACTGGCTCATTATTTAGAGAAGGTTAGTGCCAACACGATTTGACAGAGTCTAGTAGTGGTTTTTATCAAGAATTTAACGCTGGTTTTGCATCTGGTAAAACCAAAGAAAGTGAGCTGGCACAATATATA